>Ga0265295_1002851_pt1 | contig 26241 bp, 23 predicted proteins | sample Munlansysbiofilm_FD_192503 | JGI IMG/M metagenome (GOLD analysis project Ga0265295, IMG submission 192503) | Leachate microbial communities from a municipal landfill in Southern Ontario, Canada - Methane capture system biofilm | ecosystem: Engineered > Solid waste > Landfill > Unclassified ... | reverse complement strand
GGGCGAGGAGGAGACGACCGGCACCCCCGCGGCTCCGCCCAGCGCCGCGGCGCCGGCACCGGTGGAAACCGGCGGCGACCACCGCAAGCTGCTCAAGGCGGCCATTCTCAGCCTGGACTGGGAGGTGACCGAGGAGAGCCTGGCCCAGTACACCGCCAGCCTCGAGGGCTTCCGCGCCCAGGTGGCCGACAACCGGCTGGCCCTGGTGCTGATCCAGGGGCTGCAGGCGATCGGCGCGTACATCGGCGAGCAGCGGGCCGAGGCCCACCCGGAAGCGTTCGCCCTGCTCCACTCCTTTGACGAGGCCCTGGAGCAGATTGCCGGCGACGAATCCGCCGGTCTCGACGAGGCCAGGGCCCGGGAGATCATCACCGCGCAGGTCAACCGTCTCGACCACCTCAAGCTGCTCATTGCCAGCCCGGGCCAGGCGGTCATCGACGAGGCGCGGATCGACCGGGTGGTGGGCGAGATCAGCGGACCGGCCGCGGCCGCGGACATCGTCGAGGAGCCGTTCCCCGGCCCGGCCGAGGCCGAGGCGGACCACGGCGAGACCCTGGCCGGGGCCTTCCCCATTGAACTGGACACGGACAGCGGCGCGGCCGAACCCGCCGAACAGGACCTGGCCGCGGAACTGGACAGCCTCTTTGCCACCGAGGCCATGCCGGCGATGGAGTCCGCGGACGTCCAGTATCCCGACGAGGTCCTGCCGCCCGAGGCCATTCACCCGGTGGACGACGAACTGGCGGACGACCGCATCGAGGCGAGCCTGCATGCCCGCCGGGGGCTGGCGCCGGCCCTGACCGGGGCCGAGGAAAACGGCCCGGAACAGCGGGAACCGGATCAGCCGGCCGAGGACGACCTGGCCGAACAGCTCGACGTGTTCTTTGCCGAGGCGGACCGTACCGGCGACGCGGACCAGCCGCCGGCAGCCGCCGACCTGGGCCTGGAACTGGACTTCGGGGACGAGCCGGGCCCGGACGAAGCCCTGGCCGACGTCGCCGAACCGGCCGACCATGTCGACCTGGGGCTGGAGTCCTCGCCGGCCGGGGGTGATCTCGATTCCTCCCTGGACAGCCTCACTGCCGAGCCGGCCACCCGGCCCGCCCTCACCCCGGCAGCACTGGACGAACTGTCCCTCGACCTGGAAACGGCCGACGACGGGCTGTCCGTCCCGGCCGGATCACCGGCGGAGCAGGCCGATTTCGACCTGGAGGCGGCCCTCCCGCCCGAAAACTTCGATCTCGAGGGCACCCTGGACAGCCTCTTTGCCGAACCGGCCGGAGAAGGGGACGCCCTTGCCGATGCCTTGACAGCCGCCCGGGAGGAGGACGCGGACACCCTGACCGCAGCCCCGGCCGATGAGCCGGCGTCGGCCCTCAGCGAGGTCGACGAGCCCAACTTCGTGGACGCCCTCGGCCTCGAGGACATGACCGGGGAGCCGGGCCTGGAGGACATCGAGAGCCGGCTGGACAGCTTCTTTGCCGAAACCGGCGAGGCGGCCGAACAACCGGCCAGGGCAGCAGTCCCGGTGGAGGAGATCGAGCAGTCCCTGTTCTTTGCCGACGACCAGCCGCTGACCGCGGCCCTGGCCGACGCGGCCGAAGAGCGGGGCTTCTCCGAGGAGGAGGAGAGGGCCGCCCTGGCCGATGCACCCATGACGGACCTCGAGGAGAAACTGGACCTGTTCTTCGGTGCGACCGAGGAGCCCGCGGCCGGGTCGGCGGACACGACAGGGGGTGCCGCCGGACACGAGGCGGTGGCGGAAGCGCCGCTGGAAACCCTACTCGCCGACCTGCCGGTCGACGCCACCGACGAGGCCGGGATGGCCCTGGCGGGTGCCGGCGAAGAGACGGCGGACAGGGAAGGCCAGCCCGACTTCTTCGGGGCAGCCAGCGAGGATGACGAGGAGGAGCCGCAGACCGCGGACGAGGACGACCTCACCCGGGCGCTGGAGGCGACCATCGCCGCCGGGGAAACCGGCGCGCCGATTGCCGGCCTGGGCCTGGCAACGGCCCTGTCCCCCTCCCCGGCGGAGCGCGAACCGGTGCTCGCCAGCCTCGGCGCACTCCTGCCCGGGGTGGTCCGCAACCCGACCGGCGACAAGGTGCGCGCCGCCCTGGAGCAGACCGGGGCCCTGGCCGAACTGACCGAGGATGCGGGTCAGCGCGCCCTGGTGCAGCTGCTCGGCGCGGTGATCAACCTGCTCGGCCGCACCGCCGGCGACAGCGACGCGGCCAGCAACGCCCTGGTCAACTACCTGTACGAGCGCCTGCTGCGCGGCGACGCTACAGCGGCAACCCTGGCAACGGCAATCGGCCGCTACGCCGCCTGGCAACAGGAGGTGTGCGCACGCCTGCCGCTCCTCCCGGCCCGGGGCGAGGGGGCGACGGCGGACACACCGGTCGAGTACACGGCCGGCGACCTCTATGCCGAACTTGCGGAGCTGCGCGCCGGGTTCCGCGACGAACTCGCCCGGTTGCGCCACGAGATAGAGCACCTGCAGCGCCACCAGCACTGACCGGCAACGGTTCTGTGACCAGGGGGGAATCGACCATGGCCGGTTCCCCCCTTTTTATTTGCGGGGATCGAAGGCCTCGCGCAGGGCCTCGCCGATGAAGATGAGCAGCACCAGGGTGCCCACGAGGACGATGAAGGTGGACAGTGACAGCCACCAGGCCTCGATGTTGGCCTTGCCCTGGGCGAGCAGTTCGCCCAGGCTGGGGGTCGAGGGCGGCACGCCCAGGCCGAGGAAATCCAGGCTGGTCAGGGCGAGGATGGCCCCGGACATGCGGAAGGGCAGGAAGGTGATCACCGGGGTCATGCTGTTGGGCAGCAGGTGGCGGGCCATGATGGTCACGTTGCCCACGCCCAGCGCCCGGGCCGCCTTGACGTATTCCATGTTCCGGCCCTTGAGGAACTCGGCGCGGACGTAGTCGGACAGCCCCATCCAGCCGAACAGGGAAAGCAGCACGAGCAGCAGCAGCAGGCTCGGCTTGAAGATGGAGGCAAAGATGATGAGCAGGTAGAGCTCGGGCATGGAGCCCCAGAGCTCGATGAATCGCTGGAAGACCAGGTCGAGGCGACCGCCGAAATAGCCCTGCAGGGCGCCGGCGAGGATGCCCAGCAGGGTGCCCACCAGGGTCAGGGCCGCACCGAAGAGCACGCTGATGCGGAACCCGTAGATGAGCCGGGCGAGCACGTCCCGGCCGCGGTCGTCGGTGCCGAGCAGGTTCTCGCGGGTGGGCGGCGAGGGCACCGGCCGATCCAGGTCCAGGTTGATGGAATTGAAGCTGTGCGGGTTGGGTGGAAACAGCACCCAGTTGTCGCCCGCGCTCAGGGTTTCGCGGATGTAGGGATCCTGGTAGTCGGTCTCGGTGTCGAAGTCGCCGCCAAAGGTGGTTTCCGGGTACATCCGCCAGAGCGGGAAATGGAGTTGCCCTTGGTAACTGACAAGCAGGGGCCGATCGTTGCTCAACACCTCGGCGAACAGGCTCAGGCCGAAGAGAAGGAGAAACAGCATCAGCGACCAGTAGCCGCGGCGGTTGGCGCGGAAGATGGCCCACCGCCGCCGCCAGAGACTGCTGCCGCGCCCGCGTCCGGCCGCCATGTCAGCCGCGCGCCTCGAAGCTGATGCGCGGGTCGACCAGCACGTAGGAGAGGTCGGAGAGCAGCCGCGACACCAGGCCGATGATGGTGAAGAAATAGAGCGTGCCGAGCACCACCGGGTAGTCGCGGTTCATCACCGACTCGTAGGCGAGCAATCCCATGCCGTCCAGCGAGAAGATGGTCTCGATGAGCAGGCTGCCGGTGAAGAAGGCGGTGATGAAGCTGCCCGGGAAACCGGTGATGATCGGGATGATGGCGTTGCGGAACACGTGCCGGTAGAGCACCTGCCCCTCCTCCAGCCCCTTGGCCCGGGCAGTGACCACGTACTGCTTGCGGATCTCCTCGAGAAAGGAGTTCTTGGTGAGCAGGGTCATGACCGCGAGACTCCCCACGGTGGAGGCGGTGATGGGCAGGACCATGTGCCAGAGGTAGTCGAGGATTTTGCCCGCCAGGCCGAGCTGGTGCCAGTTGTCCGAGACCAGGCCGCGCAGCGGGAACAGGTTAAAGAAGCTGCCGCCGCCGAACAGGACGATGAGCACGATGCCGAGCACGAAGCCCGGGATGGCGTAGCCCACCAGGATGACGGTGCTGGTGGCCACGTCGAAGGCCGAGCCGTCGCGCACCGCCTTGGCGATGCCCAGCGGGATGCACACCGAGTAGACGATGACAAAGGTCCACAACCCGAGCGACATGGACACCGGCAGCTTGGAAACCACCAGTTCGCTGACGCTCCTGTGGTGGTAGTAGGAGTGGCCGAAATCGAACACCAGGTACTGCCGCATCATGCTGAGAAAGCGGGTGAGCGGCGGCTGGTCAAAGCCGTAGAGCTTCTTCAGCTGCTCGACCCGCTCCTGGTCCAGCCCCTTGTTGCCCTGGTAAAGGCCGCCGCTGGTGGTGTCCCCGCCCGCGCCGTAGCCGCTCAGCTGGGCCACCAAGCGCTCCACCGGCCCGCCGGGCACGAACTGGGTGATGGCAAAGGTGATGAGCATGACGCCGAACAGGGTCGGCACCATGAGCAGGAGTCGTTTGAGGATATAGCCGCCCATGGGTGCTCAGCGGTGCGTGGTGCGGCTGCGGTCCGGCCGTGCCCCGGCCGGTTCAGGATATCCTGATGGCATCGACAAAATCCGGTTCACGCCGCTGGCGGCCTTCCTGGCGCTGACGCTCCAGGCCGCGCAGGGGCGGGAGTTCGTCCTCGTCCTCCAGGGCCGCGGCCGGCTGGCGGAACGCGGGGGACGCGGGCCGCGGCCGCTCACGTATCACCGGCGTGACCAGGAGCGGCGCCTCTTCGGCCACCTCGTCCTCCACCTCTCCCGGTTCATCCAGTTCGGCCGGTTCGGCGGCGCGCTCGAGGCCTGGAGCGGCCGCCGCAACCGGCCGCACCGTGGGACCGGCCGTCACGGTCTCCGCAGCGGCGGCATGTTTGAGGATGGCCAGCAGGCCGTCCTGGAGCAGGGTCACGTTCACCAGTTCCCAGCCGAGCGCGCCCATCTCGTTGAGACTCTTCTCCATCTCCTCGTCGTCGACGTAGCGGTCGCCGAGCAGGCCGTCCTTGGTGAACTCGAACAGAATGGTCCGGTACTTCCACAACATGGTCAGCTGCCTCTAGGGTTGGACTGATCCGGAAACGGTCCGGTCCGGCCGGCCGATGCTCATCGCACCAGCCGGTCGTTGACAAAGGTGCCGCCGACGGTGCGGCCGTCGGCAAAGGTGATGCTGCCCCGGCCGTTGCGTCGTCCGCGGCTGAAGGCGCCCTCGTAGACGCTGCCGTCCGGGGCGGAAAGGGTGCCCTGGCCGTCGGGCAGGTCGTCCTTGAACGAGCCCGCGTAGCGCTTGCCGTCCACGTAGCTGAGCACACCGCGGCCCGCGAACAGGCCGTCCCGGAACTGGCCCTCGTAGCGGCTGCCGTCGGCGAACACGTACAGGCCCTGGCCGTGGAACCGCCCGTCCTTGAAGGCGCCGGTGTAGCGGGAGCCGTCCGGGTAGGTGTAGACGCCCCGGCCGTGCATGCGGCCGTCCTCGAACTCGCCGTCGTAGCGGCGGCCGTCGGCGTAGGTGTAGACCCCGCGGCCGTGCATTTGGCCCTGTCTGAAGGTGCCGGTGAAGTAATCGCCGCTGGTATGCCGCAGCTCGCCCCGGCCCTCCATCAGTCCCTGGACGTAGCTGCCCTTGTAGGTGGCGCCGTCCTCCAGGGTGTTGAGGGCCTTGCCGGTGAAGGGTGTGCTGGCCTCGGCATCGCTGTAGAGCACGCCCCCGCGGCTGTACAGATCGGTGCCGCCGGTCTTCGGCTCGGCCGGGGCGGCGGGCTCGGCAACGGCATCCGCGGTCGCATCGCCGGCCGCGGGTGCGTTGTCGACCGCATTGGCGGCCCGTGCCGGCGCGGCCTGGGGTTTTGACTCGGCCGCGGTGACCCGGGGGGCGGAGACTGCTGGTTCCGGCTCGGGTTCCGGCTCGGGTTCCGGTGCGGGTTCGGTCGCCACCTGTTCCGCCGCAGGTGCAGGCCCGGCCGCGGGCGGCAGCGGCTCCTCGACCACCGGCGGCGGCGCGGCACTGACCCCTGCCGGCGGTTCGGGCTCCGGAGCCGGTTCTGCGGGCGGCGGGGGCGGCGCCACCGGCTCATCCCCGGCAAAGAGGCCGGCGATCACCGTGCCGTCCGCCTTCTTCCACCGGCCCTGGCCCTCGCGCCGGTCAGCGGCGAACTCGCCGTCGTAGCGGCCGCCGTCGGCGTATTTGAGGCGACCCCTGCCCTGGCGCCTGCCCTCTGCCCACAGGCCCTCGTAGACCGAGCCGTCGGCGTAGCGCATGGTGCCCTTGCCGTGGGGCTGGCCAACCGCAAAGGCGCCCTCGTAGCGGCTGCCGTCGGTCCGGGTCATGGTGCCGGGGCCGGTGAGCAGACCGTCCTTGAAGGTGCCGCTGAAGACGGTGCCGTCGGCGGTGGTCAGGGTGCCCGGGCCGTTGTACAGGTCTGCCGCGAAGCTGCCCTCGTAGCGGTTGCCGTCCGCGGTTTCGAGCACGCCCTGCCCTTCGCGGCGGTCACCGACAAAGCGGCCGGTGTAGCGCGAGCCGTCCAGGTAGCGGCGCACCCCCTGGCCACCGGGCCGGCCGTCGACGAAATCACCCTCGAAGGTGGAGCCGTCGGCATAGGTGAGCTTGCCCTTGCCCTCGACCACGTTGCTGCGGAAATCGCCGGCGTACTCGCGGCCGTCCGGGTAGAACAGGGTGCCCTTGCCGCTGAACCGGCCCAGTTCGAACTCGCCGGTGTAGTCCAGGCCGTCCGGGGTGACGAGCCGGCCGCGGCCGTGGATCACCCCGTCGCGGAACCCGCCGATGTAACGCCGACCGTTCTTGCCCACGAGCACGCCCTCGCCGTGGAAGCGGCCCTTGACGAACTGCCCCTTGTAGACCGTGCCGTCCGGCTGGGTGAGCGTGCCCGTGCCCCAGAGGTAGCCGTTGCGAAACTGCCCTTCGTAGACGCGGCCGTCGCTGCCGGTCAGCCGGCCCGTACCGTTTGTGCAGTCGCCTGACTCGCAGCCCGCGTGGACCGGGGCGTGGAGGAGCAGCAGGCCTAAAAGAATTGCGCCGATTCGTTGCACGTTCCCTCCTCAATGCCCTGATTGCTGAAAAACCCGCCGGATCTCGTCACCGATGATGGCCATGCCCCGGCATACCTCGGCCTCGTCCTGGGAATAGGTGAGCCGCAGGCACTCCCCGGTGTGCGGCCAGCCGCCCCCCAGGCCGGGGAAGAACCAGTGGCCGGACACCACCAGCACGCCGCGGGCCTTGAGCCGCTCGTAGAACGCGCCGCTTGTGACCGGCAAGCCCGGGAACCACAGCCACAGGAAAAAGGCGCCCTCGGGCACATGCACCCGAAAGGGCAGGCCGGCACAGGACTCGGCCAGCGCGGCCAGGGCCAGGTCGCGCTTGCGCTGGTACAAGGGGCGGATCACCTCGCGGCCGAGGCGGAGGATCTCGCCGCTGCGCACCAGGTCCGCGGTCAGCATGGCCCCGAATGAGGAGGGCGCCAGGTTGACCACCGCGTTCATGCCGGACAGGGCGCGGATCAGTTCCTGCCCGCCGATAACGATGCCGGTGCGGCAGGCCGGCAGGCCGAACTTGGAGAGCGACAGGCAGAGCACCAGGTGCTCGTTCCACACCGGGCTGGCCCCGGTGTAGACCATGCCCGGAAAGGGCAGGCCGTAGGCGCCGTCGACGATCAGGGGAATCTCGTGCGCTGCGGCGAGTTCGGCCAGGCCGGCGACCTCGTCGTCGGTGAGCACGTTGCCGGTGGGGTTGGTCGGCCGGCTGACGCAGATGGCGCCGATCTCCCCGGTGATTGCGATGCGGTCGAAATCCACCCGGTACTTGAAGTAGGGCCCGTCCAGGATCTCGATGCGCGGCTGCACCGCCACGAACAGGTCCTCCTCGATGCCCAGGTCCGCGTAGCCGATGTACTCGGGCGCCAGCGGCAGGAGGATCTTCCGCCGGCCGCCGGCCCGTGTCCGGCCGGCCAGCAGGTTGAACAGGAGAAAGAAGGCCCCCTGGCTGCCGTTGGTCAGGCAGATGTTGTCCTCATCGAGGTCCCAGCCGTACTCCTGCCGCAGGAGCGCGGCCAGGGCGCGGCGGAAGTCGCGGTCTCCGCGGGGCGGGTCGTAGATGCCGATGAGTTTGCGCAGGGCCTGGTCGTCGTCGAGGATCCGTTGCAGGCGGGCGCGCACCACCTCCTGGATGGCCGGGATGTGGCCGGGGTTGCCGCCGCCCATCATGATCAGGTCGCCGTCGGCCATGGCCTTGCCGAGGTCGTCCATCAGGCTGAGGATGCCCGCGCCTGACGAGAGTTTTTCACCAAAGGATGAGAACTGCATGGCCTCTCTGCTCCGCTCTGTGGTCCGCCCGCAGCCGGACCCCGGGATCGCCGCACACCGGCGGGGAATGGGGAATAGTAGCAGTTTCCGGGGAAAAATCCAGCCCGATGTGCGCTGCCGGACGCTAGCGGCCGGCGAACAGCAGGCAGGGGCGGCCGGAGAGGCGCCGCACCGCCTGCGCGGGCAGCTCGCGGCACTTGAAGCCGTAGGCCCGGCAGCCGCGGGGCCGCTTCGGCTCATGGGTGATGAAGAAGTGGCGGCAGTGCCGGCAGTCCGGCGCGGTGGACGGCGGGTCAGGCGACATTCTTGGGAAAATCGACGAACAGCAGCTGCCCCTGGCCCGGCAGTATCTCCTGCCAGGACCGGGTGTGGAACTCCAGGGCAACGATGCCGCCGGTGGGCAGGTTGTCGATGTCCAGATTGCCGAGCAGGTTGGCAAAGGCGGTGCATTCCGGGTTGTGGCCGACCAGCAGCACCCGGCCGAGCCGCGGTTCCAGGGTGCGCACCAGGGCGAGCAGGGAGGCGGCGGTGGCGGTGTACAGGGCCGGGTCCACCTGGATGCGGTCCGGCGGGTAGCCGAGCCGGTCGGCGTAGGCCTCGGCCGTGGTCCAGGCCCGGGTCGCGTGACTGGCGAGGATCAGGTCCGGCAGCAGGCCGCGCTCCGCCAGCCGCCGGCCCATCTCCGGGGCGTCGCGGCGGCCGCGCTTGTTCAGGGGCCGCTCCACGTCGCTTAAGCTGGCGTCGTCCCAGCTCGATTTGGCGTGGCGGCAGAGGAAGAGCTGTTTGCGGTCAGGCGGCAACACGTTCGCGTATTTCATGCCAGAGGCTCTCGTAGGCTTTGGCGGCCATCGACGCGGGCAGGGCCGCGCCCAGCGGCTGGCGAAACACGCCCATGCGCTCGACGTCCGCTGAATAGGGAATGACCGTGGCGAGGACGCCCGGCTTGCCGGCCAGGCCCTGCATGGTCTCCAGGTGCATCTTCTTGCGTTTCTCGGCCATGGAGAAAAAGATGAGCAGCTTGTCGCGGCCCAGGCCGGTGGTGTCGAGAAAGTCGAACAGCTGTCGCAGGGAGAGCACCGACAGGGTGGTGGGGATCATGGGTACGAGGATGTGGTCCGCGGCGTGGAAGATGTTCTCGGACAACAGGGTGATGTTCGGCGGGCAGTCGAGGAAGATGCGCTCGTACTCCTCCTCGAGCGGGCGCAGCACCTTGGCCAGCCGGTGGTGCGACTTCTTGCAGTCGTCCAGGGCGATGTCGATGTTGCGGTAGGAAAAATCCGCGGGCAGCATGTCCAGGCCGTCGAAATCGGTGGCCTTGATGTTGTCTTCGATGTGGTGCCCGCCCTTGAGCAGCTTCTTGCCGCTGAACTTGCTGCCCGGCCGGATGCGGAAGTAGTACGAGGCCGATCCCTGCGGGTCCATGTCGCAGAGCAGGGTGCGCCCCTGGCGGGAGGAAAGGTAGGCGAGGTTGACCGAGGCGGCGGTTTTGCCCACCCCGCCCTTGATGTTGTACACGGCGATGATGCTCATGCCGGCTCCTCCCGGGGGCGAAACAGGGTGCGGTAGAGGTCGGTGGTTTCCGGGTCGGCGAACCGGGCGAAGGCTTCGCTGAAATGGTCGCGCAGCGCCTGCTGCTCCTGGTACAGGCTCTGCATCAGCCCGCCCAGGGCCGCGGCCAGGCCGAGGTCCGCGCGCGCGCCCTTGCGCAGCCCTGCCAGGGTGGCGGCGAGCAGCTGCTGCTGCACGGACAGATCGTTGAAGTCGCCGAGGATGTCCTGCAGCCGCTTGAGTTGGCGCACGAGCACCGTCATCTCCTCCTCCGGGTAGAGCGAGCCGAAGAACTCGAGGGCGTAGCGCAGCTTCTTGCCCTGGATGCGCAGCCGGTGCACCTCGGCGTCCGGGGTGGCGGCGTGCAGGGCGCGGCCGTCGCGCAGCACCCGCTTGGCGCGGCGGTGGATGATCCGGCCGGCCAGGTCGATCACCGGCACCTCGGCCCGGGGCGCAGGCTGGGGGGTCCTGGCGTTCAGGTGGCGCTTCCAGGCGGCGAGCGCGGCCCGGGTCTTCTTGCCGCGCAGGCCGCGGGCCATGCGCTGCTGCTCGGTGCGCCGGCGGGCGGCGAGGTCGGCGAAGAAGCCGCCCAGCCCCGGCCGCAGCACCTCGGGCAACCGCTCCAGGTAGGACTCGCGCTGCTCCAGGTACACGTCCAGGTCGCGGGTGGGACCGGTGAGGGCGCCAAGCGTGGCAAAGTCGCGGCGGGCGGATTCGACCACCTCCGCCGGCAGCACCTCCCTGACCAGGCTCAGGCCGGAGCGGGTGCGGCGGATGGCCACGCGCAGGTCGTGGAGGAATTCCGGGTCGAGGTCGTCGATGGACCCCGGCAGGTTGCGGCTGATGGTCTCGAGCAGCTGCCGGTAGATGTGGACCATGGCCTCGCGGGCGGTGCAGTCCGGCTCCAGGCGGACACTGAACTTGGAGCTGTAGTCGAGCGGCCGGCGGCCAACGACCCGGCAGCCCTCCTCGAAGCCGGCCAGGGGCGAGGCCGGAGCGGTGACGCCGTTTTCCCGGAGCAGCCGGCGCACCGCGGCCAGTTCCGCATCGTAGCCGCGCAGACCGAACAGCCGCACCAGGCTGAAGGTCTGCTTGGACGCGGCCGGCCGCTGCCGCTCGAACACCAGCCGGGCCACGGTCTTGTCGTCCTGGTTGAGCAGCCGTACCTGGCGGCCGACCAGGTGCACCCGCGCCAGCGGCAGCAGGGCGCGCACGCCGAGCAGCGGCGCGAGTGCATCGCGCAGCGGACCGGGCGGGAAATCGCGGGCAAAGCAGCGCGCGCCCAGCTCCGGGCCGTCCTGCTGCACGGTCACCTCGCCAGCCTCGCCGTGGTACAGGGTCCAGCTGCGGTCGTGGCAGTGGATGAGGTGACCGCGCTGATAGAGCCGCCAGTCGAAGGTATCGGCGTAGACCACCTCGGCGGCGTACTCCGGAAAGGTGTGGAAGCCGAACGAGCCGGCCAGGGCGGCCATGAGCTGATCCGGCCGCAACCCCTCGGGCAGGATCCAGGTGTCTGTGCCGTCCAGCGCCATGGCCCCTCCCTCAGCTCCGGTAATCGGCGTTGATCTTGACGTAATCGTAGGAGAAATCGCAGGTGTACACCTCCGCCTCGGCGCTGCCCTCGTGCACGTCCACGGTCACGGTGAATTCCCGCTGTTTGAGCACCGCGGTGGCCGCGGCCTCGCGCTCGGCGCAGAGGTAGAGGCCGTCCTCGACCAGGCGGACCGCGTCGAAGCTGATCGCCACCCGTTCCGGCGAGAAGGTGCAGGCGGAGCGGCCCAGGGCGGCGATGATCCGGCCCCAGTTGGCGTCCTCGCCGAAGAAGGCGGTCTTGACCAGGGCCGAGTTGGCGATGGTCTGGGCCGCGCTCATGGCCTCGTCCTCGTCGCGCGCACCCACGACGCGGACGGTCACCAGCTTGGTGGCGCCCTCGCCGTCGCGGACGATCTGCAGGGCCAGGTCCTTGAACACGCGGTCCAGGGCCTCGCCGAACAGCCGCGCCGCCCTGGGATTGTCCTCGTCGATCCAGGGGTTGCCGGCGGCGCCGTTGGCCATGACCAGCACCATGTCGTTGGTCGAGGTGTCGCCGTCCACGGTGATGCGGTTGAAGGTGCGCTCCACCCCGCTGCGCACCAGCTGCCGGAGCACCGGGAAGACGACCTGCGCGTCCGTGACCACGAACGCGAGCATGGTGGCCATGTCCGGCATGATCATGCCCGAGCCCTTGGCCACGCCGAGCAGGGACACTTCGACCCCGTCGAGCACCACCGTGGCCGAGGCCGTCTTGGCCACGGTGTCGGTGGTCATCATGGCCCGGGCCAGGGTGGGGAAACCGTCGGCGGAGAGCTGGCCGGCGAGTTCGGGCATGGCCCGGGCGAACGGTTCGGTGGCCAGCCGCTGACCGATGACGCCGGTGGAAGCGACCTGCACCAGGGCCTCGTCGATGGCGAGCGCCCGCGCCGCCAGGGAACTGACCGCGCGCGCCGCGGCCATGCCCTCCTGGCCGGTGCAGGCGTTGGCGTTGCCGCTGTTGACCACCACCGCCTGGGCCAGGCCGGAGCGCAGTCGCTCCATGTCCAGCTGCAGCGGCGCGGCCTTGACCCGGTTGGTGGTGAACATGCCGGCGGTCACCGCCGGCACCTCGGAGTAGATCAGGCCCAGGTCGAGCCGGTCGGGATAGCGGATGCCGGCCTTGACCGCGGCGGCGGAAAATCCTTTCACCTGCATGGAAATATCCTGTCGTGATTGAAAGTTACGGGAAAAGACGAACATGCGCCCACTCTACCAGAAAAGGCGGAAAAGGAAAGGGTGAAGCGGTCCGGATCCGGGAATTCCCCTTGACCGGGCCCGGGTTTTCGGGCAACTGTACCCGGATTGCGCCACCGCCGCCCCGGCGGTCCGAGCCGCTTCGCCCCCCCCACCTGTCAGGCCCATGGACCGATTCACCTGGATTGTCACCACCAGCCTCTATCTCGCCGACCTGACCATCCGCCTCGGCTTCTCGGTGCGGGTGATCATGCGCAAGCGCAGCCCGAGCGTCAGCTTCGCCTGGCTGTCGGTGATCCTGCTCATCCCGTTCGGCGGGGCCATCCTTTACCTGCTGTTCGGCGAGAACCGGGTGGGCGATCGGCGGGCCAACCGGCTGATCAAGAACCGGCCTTTCATCCGCGAATGGTCCGAGGCCCTGCAGAACACCCCGGAGATCGACTGGAGCCGGATCAACCCGGAGTGCGTGCCCATCGACCGGCAGATCCGCACCACCACCGGCATTCCGACCATGCCGGACAACCGGCTGGAACTGCTCGACCGGGCCGAGCTGTTCTTCGAGCGGCTGTGCGCCGATGTCCGCGCCGCCCGGACCAGCTGTTTTCTCGAATTCTACATCCTCAACCAGGGCGGCCTGGTCGACCGGCTGATCACGGCGCTCATCGAGGCGGCCGGCCGCGGGGTCACCTGCCGAGTGCTGCTCGACGCCATCGGCGCCAAGGAGTTCCTGCAGAGCCCGGCGGCGGCGCGCCTGCGAACGGCCGGGGTGCAGCTGCTCGCGGCCCTGCCGGCGGGTCTCATCCGCGCCCTGTTCGTGCGCATCGACCTGCGCAACCACCGAAAGATCGCCGTGATCGACGGCGAGATCGCCTACACCGGCAGCCAGAACCTGGTCGATCCGCGCTACTTCAAGCAGGAGGAGGGCGTGGGTGAATGGGTGGACGCCATGGTCCGGGTGACCGGGCCGGTGGTGGAACTGTTCACCGCCACCTTCATGAACGACTGGCTCCTGGAGACCGACTGCCGCCTGGCCGAGTACAGCGGCCGCACCGACATCCACCCGGTCCCCCCGGCCGGGGAGGCCCTGGTGCAGCTGGCCCCCTCGGGCCCGGGCTACGGCGAGGACACCATCCACAACCTGCTGCTCACCACCCTCTACGCCGCCCGGCGGGAGCTGATCCTCACCACCCCCTACTTCGTGCCGGACAACGCCATCCTGGCGGCGCTCAAGTCGGCGGCCCAGCGGGGCGTGGAGGTGACGGTGATCGTGCCGGAAAAAAACGACTCGCGCCTGGTTCACTACGCCAGCCGGGCACGCTTTGAGACCCTGACCCGGGCCGGGGTGCACATCGCCACCTTTGCCGGCGGCCTCTTGCACACCAAGACCATCACCGTGGACGGCGACTTCTGCCTGTTCGGCTCGGTCAACCTGGACATGCGCAGCTTCTGGCTCAACTTCGAGATGACCCTGTTCGTCTACGACCGCGCCTTCACCGCCCGGGTGCGCGAGCTGCAGCAGCACTACCTGCTGAAATGCATCCCGCGTGACCTGGAAAGTTTTCAGAACCGGCCGTTGCGCGAACGGCTGCTGGAAAACATCGCCCTGCTGGTCGGACCGCTCCTCTGACCCTTTGCCCGCCACCGGTCGCCCGGTCCGGCGAAATCCCCTGCGAGGAGGCCATGAAGATACTCGTCATCAGCGACATCCACGGCAACTACCCGGCGCTTGCGGCCATCGAGAACGAGGTGCGGCCGCTCGGCTGCGCGCATGTGCTCAACGCCGGCGACAGCACGGTCTACGCCCCCTTCCCCAACGAGACCATCGACTGGCTGCGGGCAAACCGGGCCTACTCCATCCGCGGCAACACCGACGACAAGGTGATCCGGCTGCTCAAGGGCAAGGATTTCAAAAAACCGTCAAAGCCGGACAAGCGGATCATGTACACCAGCACCGCGGCCGCGCTCACCGAGGAGAACAGGCGCTTTCTCTTGGGGCTCAAGAAAAAGAAGCTGCTCAGCCTGGGCAAGACCGCCATCGGCCTGTTCCACGGCAGCCCGGCGGACCATGACGAGCAGCTGTTCGCCCACCCCCCGGACAAGCGGCTGCGCGAGCTGGCCGCCCTCACCGCCTGCCAGGTGGTGGTGGTCGGCCACTCGCACTCGCCCTTCCACCGCTGTGTGCAGGGCGTGCATTTCATCAACCCGGGCTCCGCGGGCCGCATGTTCGACGGCAACCCGGCGGCCAGCTACGCCCTGCTTGACCTCGACCGGGGCCGGATCGAGGTCAGCCTGCACCGCTGCGTCTACGACATCGAGGCGGTGGCCAGGGGACTGGCCCGCCACCAGCTGCCGGCCCTCTACATCGAGATGTTCCGTACCGGCACCAAGCTCAACTAGCGCCCGCCGGACTCAGGATCCGCTCGGCCGGCAGGCCTCGACCAGGCGCTCGCGCACGTAGGCGAGCAGTTCGGGCGTGCAGGTCTCCAGGTCGAAGCACAGGGCGTCGTCACCGAGCAGGCCGCCCGGGACAAAGGCCCCCTGCCCGGCCGGATCGCTGACCTCGTCGGCGTAGAAACAGACCGACAGCCAGCGGGGCGCATCCTCGATCACGTCGACCATGACCCGCAGCGGCCGGCTGCGACTCGGGTCCGTGCCGCGCAGGGAATAGGTCACCCCGGGCCGGGCGACCCATTCGAGCTGGACCCCGGGCTGGGCGGCCAGCGTCCGCCGGAGTTGGACAAACCCCTCGCGGTTTCCTGCCGGATCTTCTGTCCACGAATCGAGAAAAGCGGTGACAGCCTCGTCCATCTGCATGCTCTACCTCCTGTGCACCATCGTTGGCCGCCGGCCACACGGTCGGCGGAGCGGGCGGTAATCCCGCAGTTCGGGCTCTTTTCCCTCACCAAGAGCCGCCATCTGCTCTATACTGCAACCACTGACTTTAACCATGAAAACCGCGTCGCCGGCAACGGCCGGCGCGCACAACACCGGGAGAAAGGCATGGCGGAAAAGAACACCAGGGACGAGGCCACCGCCCAGGACGAGCCCCAGGCCGTGGACTTCAAGCTGCAGGAAGGGACGGCGGTGCACCACAAGGACGAGAAAAAGGGCAAGGGCAAGGTGGCGGTGTGGGTGAGCCGCAAGACGCTCGAGTACGAGATGGAGCTGAAGAAGCTGCAGGTGGAGCTGATGAAGCTGCAGCAGGACATGAAGAAGACCGGCCTGCGGGTGCTGGCCATCTTCGAGGGGCGCGACGCGGCCGGCAAGGGCGGCACCATCAAGCGCATCACCGCCTTTCTCAATCCGCGCAACACCCGCGTGGTGGCCCTGGCCGCGCCCAGTGACAAGGAGGTGACCCAGTGGTACTTCCAGCGCTATGTGCCCCACCTGCCCGCGGCCGGTGAGCTGGTGCTGTTCGACCGTTCCTGGTACAACCGGGCCATGGTCGAACCGGTCATGGGCTTCTGCACCGACGAGCAGCACAAGCGGTTTTTGAAGGATGTGCCGCTGTTCGAGGAGATGCTCGTCAAGGACGGCATCCACCTGTTCAAGTTCTACTTCTCGGTGTCCAAGGAGGAGCAGGCCAAGCGGTTCGAGTCGCGCAAGACCGACATCCTCAAGCAGTACAAGCTCTCACCGGTGGACAACCTGGCCCAGACCTACTGGGACCAGTACACGGTGAAGAAGTTCCAGATGCTCAACGAGTCCAACCGCACCATCGCCCCCTGGACGATCATCCGCTCCGACGACAAGAAGCGGGCCCGGCTCAACTGCATCCGCCACATCCTCGCCAGCCTGGACTATGCGGACAAGCTGCCCGAGAAGGAACTGCGGCCGGACGCGAAGATCGTCATCTCGGGCATCGACGAAATCAAGCACATGGAGCAGTTCCTGTTCGAGCCGGATCGGCTGCGCGGCTGAGTCCCGGCCCACCACCGGCCTGCGGTCCGGGCGGGGTCGCCGGCCGGGCGGGGTTTTTCCTCAGGCGGTGCGACCGCAGCACTTCTTGTATTTCTTGCCCGAACCGCAGGGGCAGAGGGCGTTGCGGCCGACCTTGTCCTCGGCGCGCTGCACCGGCCGCCGTTCCTCCTCGGTCTCGGCGCCCTTGGCGGCGCCGGCCAGTCGCGCCTGTTCCAGTTCGCGCTCGCGCTCCTGCCGCCGTTCCTCCTCCATGCGCGCCAGTTCGTCCTCCTGGACCAGCTGGATGCGCATCAGGTTGGCGATGGTGTGCTGCTTGACCGCACCCACCATGCGCATGAACAGGTTGTAGCCCTCGCGCTTGTATTCGTTGAGCGGGTTCTTCTGGCCGTAGCCGCGCAAGCCGATCCCCTCCTTGAGGTGGTCCATGTGGAGCAGGTGCTCCTTCCACAGGGCATCGACGATCTGCAGCAGCACCATCCGCTCGAGCTGGCGGGTCTGCTCCACCCCGTTGCGCTCCTCCTGGCGGGCATAGGCCTCCTGCACCGCGGCGCGCAGCTTTTCGGTCAGGGTGTCACGGTCCAGGTCCTGGCGCTCCTCGGCCGGCCAGTCGAGCTGCAGGTTGAACATCTGGGCCACCCGCTCCTCCAGTGCCGGCCAGTCCCACTCCTCGGACGCCACCTTGCCCGAGGCGAACTCGGCCGCCACCTCCCCCACCAGGTCGTCGATCATGTCATCGACGATCGGCCGCACGCTCTCGCCGGCAAGGACCTCGCGGCGCTGGGTGTAGATCACCTCGCGCTGCTTGTTCATCACGTCGTCGTACTCGAGCAGGTGCTTGCGGATGTCGAAGTTGTGGCCCTCGACCTTGCGCTGGGCGTTCTCGATGGCCCGCGAGACCATGGAGTGCTCGATGGGTTCGTCCTCCTCCATGCCCAGCCGGTCCATGATCGAACTGAGCCGGTCGGAACCGAAGATGCGCAGCAGGTCGTCCTCGAGCGAGAGGAAGAAGCGCGAGCTGCCCGGGTCGCCCTGGCGGCCGGAGCGGCCGCGCAGCTGGTTGTCGATGCGGCGGCTCTCGTGCCGGCTGGTGCCGAGGATGTGCAGGCCGCCCAGTTCGCGCACGCCCTCGCCCAGCTTGATGTCCGTGCCGCGGCCGGCCATGTTGGTGGCGATGGTCACCCGCCCCTTCTGGCCGGCGCCGGCGACGATCTCGGCCTCGTGCTCGTGCTGCTTGGCGTTGAGCACGTCGTGGGGGATGCCCTCTTTGGCAAGCATGGCGGCGATCTTCTCGGAGATGTCGATGGAGATCGTGCCCACCAGCACCGGCTGGCCCTTCTCGTGCAGTTCCTTGATCTCGCGGACGATGTTGCGGTACTTGGCCGCCTGGTTTTTGTAGATCACATCCGCGTAGTCGATGCGGATCATCTTCTGATGGGTGGGAATGACGACCACGTCCAGGTTGTAGATCTTCTTGAACTCCGGCGCCTCGGTGTCGGCGGTGCCGGTCATGCCCGCCAGCTTCCTGTACATGCGGAAGTAGTTCTGGAAGGTGATCGAGGCGAGCGTCTGGTTCTCCTTCTCGATTTTGACCCCCTCCTTGGCCTCCAGGGCCTGGTGCAGGCCGTCGGAGTAGCGGCGGCCCTCCATGGTGCGGCCGGTGAACTCGTCGACGATGACCACCGCCCCGTTCTTGACGATGTAGTCCACGTCCCGCTGGAACACGTAGTGGGCCTTGAGGGCCTGGTTGACGTGGTGCAGCTGGTTGATGTTGCGCGGGTCGTAGAGGTTGTCGACCTCGAGCAGCTCCTCGGCCAGGGCCACGCCGTCGTCGGTGAGCATGATCTGGCGGGACTTCTCATCCCTGGTGTAGTGGTCCTCGGGTTTGAAGTGGCGCATGATGCGGTCGACCTTGAGGTACAGATCGGTGCTCTGCTCGGCCGGGCCGGAGATGATCAGCGGCGTGCGCGCCTCGTCGATGAGGATCGAATCGACCTCGTCGACGATGGCATAGTGGAAGCCCCGCTGGCAGAAGTCGGCGAGCGAGAACTTCATGTTGTCGCGCAGGTAGTCGAAACCGAACTCGTTGTTGGTGCCGTAGGTGACATCCGCCGCGTAGGCCTCGCGGCGCTCGGCGTCGTTCATCTCGTGCAGGATACAGGCCGTGGTCAGACCGAGAAAGCGGTAGACCTCGCCCATCCACTGGACATCGCGGCGGGCCAGGTAGTCGTTGACCGTGACCACATGCACACCCTTGCCGGCAAGGGCGTTCAGGTAGACCGGCAGGGTGGAGGTCAGGGTCTTGCCCTCGCCGGTCTTCATCTCGGCGATGCGGCCCTCGTGCAGGACCATGCCGCCGACCAGCTGGACATCGTAGTGGCGCTCGCCGAGCACGCGGCGGGCCGCCTCGCGAACCACGGCAAAGGCCTCGGGCAGCAGTTCGTCGACCGTGACGCCCTGGGCGAGGCGCTCGCGGAACTCGACCGTCTTGCCGGCCAGTTCGCTGTCCGAGAGCGGTTCGATGGTCGCCTCGAGTTCGTTGATGACCCGCACCGTGCGACGGTACTGCTTGATCATCCGATCGTTCTTGCTGCCGAAAATCTTTGCCAGGATCCTTCCTATCATCACGTGTCTCCGGTCCGGGGCCTCAGGCCCCGGCGAGGGAAGAGAAAAAGAGGGGGCGGGGGAACGGCGGGGCGTCAGCCGCCGGTGTGCGGCCCGGTGTTGGTGCGGATGAGGGCGTCCTCGTCGCAGTCCGGGAACTTGGGGCAGTGCAGGCAGTCGCTCCAGATCTTGTGGGGCAGGTTCTGCTTGTCCGTGTCCGCGAAGCCCATCTTGCGGAAAAAGCCGGCCTGGTAGGTGAGCACGAACACCTTGCCGATCTCCAGGCTCGCCGCCTCGTCCAGGCAGGACTCGACCAGCAGGGCGCCGATGCCGCGCTCCTGGTGCGACTCGGTCACCGCCAGCGAACGGATCTCGGCCAGATCGTCCCAACTGATTTGCAGGGCGCAGATGCCGTGGATCTCACCCCCCTCCTCGTAAACGACGAAATCGCGCAAATGGTCGTAGAGGCTGCTGATCGAGCGGGGCAGCATCAGCCCCTTGGCGGCAAAATGGGCCAGCAGGGCGTGGATGGCCCGAACATCGCTCATCCGCGCCGGACGGATCCGGCCGGCGTGTTTCTTGTGGGGTTCAGCCATGGGTGTTCCCTTGTTGAAAGACCGGGGACCTGAACGGGGAACGGCCGCGCCGGTACGGGGATCGCGGTTGCCTCAGTCGGCCGGCACCGGGCCGGGGCCGGCGAGCCGAAGGTACAGGAACCAGTTGAGCGTGCCCGCGGCCAGACAGCAGAGGAGCAGGGCCAGGTCGCCCGGCCAGTGGCCCGGCCGCAGCAGGAGGAACATGCCGCAGGCGATGGCCACCCCGTACCCGACCGGGGGCAGCAAGCCGACAGCCGGCGGCAGGCTGGCCTGTGGCCGCGCGAGCAGGTCGGCCAGCGGCCGGGCCGCCAGGAAAAAGGCCAGATACGACAGCACCAGAAACGGCAGGAAACCGAATACCGCCCAGGTGAGCAGGGTGCGGCAGGCCGCCCCGAACCCCTCGGTCCCGCCAGTCCGGGTCAGCATCAGGGCGGGCAGGCTGACCGCATGGGCAACGAAGAGAAAGAGGACGGGTGCGGCCGCCGGCGCGTACAGCCGCGGATGGCGCCGCACATGCTGCCGGAGCATGCGGAACAGGGGCGGCGGCCGCAACAGGCTGACCCGCCTGGTGGGTTCCCGGTTTCTCTTGCTTCTCACCCGTTGCATCGGTCGGCACTCTGCCCTGGTTATCGTTTGGTTCCCGCCGGCACCACCTGCGTCGGCGGCTGGGCGGGCTGCGCCGGCTGCTCGGCCGGGATCGTTGCCCTGGTGGGCAGCAGGATCGTCTGTCCCGCCCAGATGCCGAGGAGAAACATCCACAGCAGGACACAGAAGCCGACCACCACGAGCCCGAACATGCCGCCCCAGCCGATCTCGAAACAGAACGGCTTGGTGGACCGCGGGCGGGCGGAGGGCTTGTGCACCGGGCCGCTGTCGGCAGGCTCCCGCTCCGGACGGGCGCGCATCACCTCCCTCCCCGGGCAGGAGCGCGCACCGCCGTCACGCCGTTTAAATCGTCATTTTTTAAACATTGCCAAGGGAAAAGCAAGAGACGAAACATCGCCGCACCGAAAAAATCAGGGGGCCATTCACATGCTTTCCGGCGCGGTCAGGCCGACCAGGTGCAGGCCGTTGCGGAACACCCGTTTCAGCCCACCGCACAGGCAGAGCCGGGCCAGGGTCAGTTCCCGGTCGTCGGAGAGCACCTTGTGGCGGTTGTAGAACCCGTGGAACTGGGCGGCCAGCTCCATCAGGTAGAAGATCACCCGGTGCGGCGCCAGGTCGGCGGCGGCGCCGGCCACCAGCTGCGGGTAGGCGGCCAGGCTCTTGAGCAGGGCGAACTCCTCGGGCTCGGCGAGCAGGCGCAGGTTTGCCCCTTGCGGGCCGGTGAGCGCCACGCCCTGTTCGCCGGCCGTGCGTTCGATGCTGCACAGGCGGGCATGGGCGTACTGGACATAGTAGACCGGGTTCTCCTGGCTCTGCTTCGTAGCCAGGTCGAGGTCGAACTCGATCAGGCTGTCGGGCTTGCGCATGAGCAGGAAAAAGCGGAAGGCGTCCGCACCGACCTCGTCCACCAGTTCGTCGACGGTGACAAAGGTGGCCTTGCGGGTGGACATCTTCACCTGTTTGCCGTCGCGCAGCAGGGTGACGAACTGGTAGAGGACCACGGTGACCCGGTCCGGGTCGTGGCCCAGGGCGCGCAGCCCGGCGAGCACGTCGGGCACGGTGGCGATGTGGTCCGAGCCGAACACGTCGATCATCCAGTCGTAGCCGCGTTGGAACTTGTCGCAGTGGTAGGCGATGTCCGGCAGCCGGTAGGTGGGCTCGCCGCTGCTCTTGATGATCACCCGGTCCTGGCCCTGGCCGAACTCGGTGGTCCTGAACCAGGTGGCGCCCTCCTTCTCGTAGACCAGGCCGCGGCTGCGCAACGCCTCGACCACGCCGTCCACCCGGCCGTCGGCGTAGAGGGTGTGCTCGTTGAAATAGGTGTCGAAGCCGATGCCGATGCGCTTGAGGGTGGCGTCGATGTCGGCGAAGATCGCCTGCTGGGCCCGTTCCTTGAACACGCTCAGGTCCGCGTCGCGGAAACGGTCGCCGCCCTCCTCGACCAGGGTCCGGGCGATGTCGCGGATGTAGTCGCCCTGGTAGCCGTCCTCGGGGAACTCGAACGGCAGGCCGAGCAGTTCCAGGTAGCGTGCCCGGGTCGACTCGCCGAGCACGCGCATCTGCCGGCCGGCGTCGTTGAAGTAGTATTCGCGCTGCACCTGGTAGCCGCAGGCCTCGAGCAGGCGGGCAATGGCGTCGCCGAGCACCGCGTTGCGGCCGTGACCAACGCTCAAAGGGCCGGTGGGGTTGGCGCTGACGAACTCGACCAGCACCCGGCGGCCTGCGCCCAGCTGGGAACGGCCGAATTGCTCGTCCTCAGCCCAGATCGGGGCCAGCACCGTGGCCCAGATGTCCCGGGCAAGGAACAGGTTGATGAAGCCGGGCCCGGCGATCTCCACCCGGGCGAAGATCGGGTCGGCAACGAGCAGGTCGGCAAAAGGCGCGGCCAGGTCACGGGGGTTGCGCCGGTCGGCTTTGGCCGCGACCATGGCGAAGTTGGTGGAGAAATCGCCCTGCTCCTCGCGCTTGGGCACCTCCACGGAGTAGCGGCCCTCGGCCTGGCGGCTCCACAGTCCCTGCTCCACCCCCTGGGCGAAGCAGCGGTCGATTGTCTGTTTGACACGTGTTTTGATCATGCATTCCTGAACTGGCAGAATATCGGCGGCATCCCCCCAGGGGAGCCGCGGTGCGGCGGGCAAGGCCCCTTCAGTCGGTCATCTCCCGGTGGTTGAGCCTGCCGAACAGGCAGAGCACCTCGTAGTTGATGGTCTCCATCCACCCGGCGATCTCGTCGGCAGTGATCTCCTCCGCGCCCTGGCACCCGAGCAGCACCGCCTCGTCGCCCACCCGCACCCGGTCGATGTTGGTCGCATCGACGAGCGTCAGGTTCATGGAGATGCGGCCGATCACCGGGGCGCGCCGGCCGTGCAGGAGCACCTCGGCCCGGTTGGAGAGGCTGCGCAGGTAGCCGTCCTCGTAGCCCACCGGCAGCACGGCCACAGTGGTCGGCCGGGTGGTGGTGTACAGGTGGTTGTAGCCGAGTCCGGCGCCGGCGGGCAGCTGCCGCACCTGGATGACGCTGGTGGCAAAGCGCATCACCGGCTGCAGGAGCGGATCGCTCGCCGCCGCGCGGCCGGCCGCACCGTCCGGGTAGTAGCCGTACAGACCGATACCCAGCCGGACCATGTCCAGCCGGGCGCCGGCAACATAGAACAATCCGCCGGAGTTGGCAAGATGCAGGCAGCAGCGGCCATCCACCAGCCCGGCGATGTCGGCCGCGGCCCGCCTGAAGGTGGCCAGCACCTCGGCCGAATTGGTGGACTCCCGGTCCTCGGACATGGGAAAATGGGCCATCATTCCCTCGACCCGCAGCCCGGGCAGGGAGTGCGCGGCCCGGGCCAGGTCCATGAACCCGGCCGGCAGGGTGCCCTGGCGGCCCATGCCCGCGTCCACCTTGAGATGGATGGGCAGTTCCACCCCCTGGGCGAGCGCCTCGCGCGAGAGTTCCGGCAGGATGGCCGCATCGACCACCACCGGGGTCAGCCGATGTTCGACGATCCCGGCCGCGGTCTGCGGAACCACGCCGGCGAGCACGAAGATGGGCAGGTCGCAGCCGGCCCGGCGCAGGGTCGCACCCTCCACCGCCTCGGCCACGCCGAAGGCAGCGGCGCCGCGGGCGGCGAACAGACGGGCGCATTCGACCATGCCGTGGCCGTAGCCGTCGGCCTTGACCATGGCCATGACCGCGGCCCCGCCCGCCTGCTCCCGGCAGAGATCGAAGTTGTGCGCCAGGGCGGAACGGCTGATTGTCACACGGTTAAGCGATTCCATTGTTTCTCGAAAGGGTACGCCAGTGCCGCCAGCCGACCCGGCTGGACAGGCAGAGACTCCAGCCCACGGCCAGATAGAGGGTGCCGAGGAGCGGCCCGGGCAGGGGCGAGCGGCGCAGCAGAGCGCCGGCGGCGATCATGCCCAGCACGAGCAGCCAGGTGCGCCAGGAATAGACCGCGCCGAGACAGGTGCGGTCGCCGAAGCGGGCGATCCGTTCCACGGCCCGCGCCGCCACCCGGTCGAGAACGAGCAGCGACTTGAGCGTGCCGACGAAGAGCGCCACCAGGACCAGCAGGCGACCGCGGTCCGGGTCGAGCCAGGCAAAGCCGCGCACCATGAGCACGCAGCCCACCGCGGTCCACAGAAACGGCGCCGCGAACAGGTGCACCGACCGGGAGACCCCGGGTTTGAACGTCGGATTCATCCGCCCGTTCTCCCTGACCGGACCCGGCCGCCGCCGTTTCCGGCCCCAGAAACACAATAAGCCCATCCCCGTGCAGGGATGGGCTTAGTACACGACCGAAAGACAGGCTTAAATCACATCTCGGTAACGGTGATGGCGCCTTCCGGGCAGACTTCGACGCAGGTCTCGCAGCCCAGGCACTCATCGGAGTTCACCGGCTCGGACTTGCCATCCTGCAGTTCGAAAACCTGGGCAGGGCAGGCGTTCACACACTCTTCGCAACCAGAGCACTTGTCTTTGTCGACGACGATCTCATACATGGCACAACCTCCGGAATAAATGAATTATCAGTTAAAACACGGTTCTTTTCAACCTTGCAACAAGGGAAAATTCGACAATAAAACCGTTCTTTCTTAAAGGACGGCCCGTGGTTTGTCAAGTCAAAAGATGGCGGGCCGCACCCCGGCCGCAGCCGGCCGGCCGTTCATTTTTCGCTTTGATCCGCGGGGCAAACAGGGGTATGTAGGAAGCGGTCCGAACAACTCAACCAGGATGGAGAACCCGCATGTCCCGACACGCAGCAAAAAAAAGCAAAACCCCCGTCAGTCCCGAACAGGGTGAACGGGCGATGATCGAGGGCATCCTCGAAGGCAGCCCGGACGCGGTCGGCGTGGCCGTGATCCGGCTCGACTGCGGCTGCCGGAAAATGGCGGCGGTGGATCGCAACGGCGACCCGGCCAGCAAGATCATCATGTACCGGGACAACGCCGAATCGATCTGCGAGCAGTGCCAGGCCGACAACGGCGATTTCTTCCGCGTGGTCAAGCAGTTCATCAGCTGGAAGTCGCCCGAGCCGGATTTTCCCACCCAGGAGATGATCGTCGCCAAGGTCCTCGGACCGCAGCACTGACCGCCCTCTATCCCGCCTGCCCCGTCCCTTCCGGAACCCGCCATGCGCCCACCTCTTTTCCTCCTCTCGCTCGTCACCGCCCTGCTCGTCGCGGCCGCGGCCGCCACGGCCGGGGAGGTCCGGCTCGCCTCCCTGGCCCAGCCGGGCACGGCCCAGTACACCCTGGCCTGGAAATTCAAGGAACTGGTCGAGGCCCGGTCCGCGGGCCGGCTCATGGTGACCGTGGACCCGGCCGGCACCCCCGCCCGGGAGAGCGAGGTCATCGACCAACTGCGCAGCGGCGGGCTGGACATCGCCATCATCGCCGCCGGTTCGCTGGAGGGGTTGGTGCCCACCACCCGGGTGCTGTCGTTCCCGTTCCTGTTCCCCACCGGCGAGGAGGCCGACCGGGTTCTCGACGGGGCGCAGGGCGCGGCGCTCCTGCGCGATGTGGAGGCCATCGGCTGCAAGGGGCTCGGCTTCACAGAGGGCGGCTTCCGTCACCTGACCAACTCCATCCGCCCGGTACGCACCGCCAACGACGTCCGCGGCCTGAAGGTCCGCGTGACCGGCTCGCCGGTGCAGACCGCCTTCTGGTCGGCCCTGGGCGCCAGACCCACGCCCGGTCCGTGGCCGATCTACGCCGACCTGGAGGCCGGCGTGCTCGATGGCCAGGACAACACCCTGCGCGTAATCGAGGCCTTTGGCTTCGACGAGGTGCAGCCGTACCTGAGCCTGACCCGGCACGCCTACGTCGCCTACCTCAACCTCGCCTCCCTGCACTGGTGGAGCCTGCTCAGTCCCGGGGACCAGCAGCTGGTCCAGGCGGCCATGAGCGAGGCGGCCCGGCTCCAGCGGCAGGACCAGCGGGTCCGCGACGCGGCCCGGGTACCCGTGCTCCTGGGCCGGGGCATGCAGGTCGAAGAGCATCCGGACCTGGCTTCCTTCCGGGCGCTGAGCGCGGGCCTGCGGGAGCATATCTACTTCCGCGACCCCCGCGTGCAGACCCTGCTCGCCCGGATGCAGGAGGCGGTCGCCATGCCCGCACCCCCCGCGGTGACGGAACCGGCGGAGCCGGCCGTGACCACCCCGGCGGTCGTGGACGAAGCGCCCGATGGAACCGGAACCCTCTCCCTGCCGATGACCGCACCGGCCCTGGACCAAGCGGCGCCC
>Ga0265295_1002850_pt1 | contig 26266 bp, 23 predicted proteins | sample Munlansysbiofilm_FD_192503 | JGI IMG/M metagenome (GOLD analysis project Ga0265295, IMG submission 192503) | Leachate microbial communities from a municipal landfill in Southern Ontario, Canada - Methane capture system biofilm | ecosystem: Engineered > Solid waste > Landfill > Unclassified ... | reverse complement strand
GAATGATGAAGTTGGGGAGGGGAGTGGACGATGGTTATCGTGCTTTGCCCATTCGTTTTCCAAACCACTTCGAAATTCGAAATTCAGTGTTCATTATTCATTATTTCTTTGAAAGTTGAATATCCTCGTCTGCCTAGATGTTATGTCGGGCAGGGAATGTTGAACCTGCCTGCGGCAAGCAGGTGTCGAATGTAGAATGAAAAATGATGAAGTTGCGTAGGGAGTCGGCGTTTGTTTACATTTATTCTTCTTTGCGACTTAGCGACTTGGCGTGAGATTGTTTGTCAATTGTCTTTTCCCAGTTCCAAGCCGAGAGTAGGGCTTCGTTGAGCGATAGTTGGGCCTTCCAGCCAAGTTCTTTCTCGGCGTAGGAGGTGTCGGCCCAAACCTTTTCGATATCGCCGGGGCGGCGATCGGTTAGGGTGTAGTTTATTTTTACTCCGGTGGCTCGTTCAAACGACTTGATAATCTCGAGCACGGTAACGCCATTTCCTGCGCCCACGTTAAACACCTCGAATGGAATTTTATTGGTTTTTTCTATTAGCCTTTTTAGGGATATTACGTGTGCCTTTGCCAGGTCGACCACGTGGAAGTAGTCGCGGATAGCCGTACCATCGGGGCTGTTGTAGTCGGACCCAAAAACCTGTAGCTCAGGCCAAATGCCTTTGGCAGTTTGAGTAATGAATGGCACTAAATTGTCGGGTTTGCCCATGGGGAACTCGCCAATGTGGGCGCTGGGATGTGCACCTATGGGGTTAAAGTAGCGAAGTGCAATTCCAGAGATATTATTTGTTGATTGAATGGTGTCGGCAATAATATCCTCAGCAATTTTTTTTGTATTACCGTAGGGCGAGAGGGCCTTTTTTATGGGCGATGATTCGGTAACAGGTAGCACATCGGGCTGACCGTAAACGGTGCATGAGCTGGAGAAGACCAGATGACCACCTCTCTCTTTTAATATTTCTAAAAGATTTATTAGGGAGTAGATATTGTTTTTGTAGTACTCCAGGGGTTTATCAACGCTTTCGCCCACGGCCTTTAGGGCAGCGAAATGTATCACAGAGTTGATGTCGGGATGCGTTGCGAATACTTGCTGCATATCTTGCAATGAGGCACAGTTGGCCTTGATAAACGTGGGGCGTACCCCGGTTATTTTTTCAATGCCATCAATTGAATCGGCATAGGAGTTTGATAGATTATCGACGATTACCACCTCGAAACCGGCCTCCATTAACTCAACGGCTGTATGTGAGCCAATATAGCCAGTGCCGCCTGTTACTAGTACTTTTTGCATTTATATTTATTTTTTTTAGTTGCACAAAGGACACTAAGGAGTCACAAAGGGACACTAAGTTTATAGAATAATTCGTTTAATGCCGTTCTTGAGTGATGTAACATAAAAATTTAACAAAAGTCCAAGTTTGTAATTGCCTAATCTAAGATATGTTAAAACCTGTGCTAAATGAACATCAGTAAAACAATCGGCTGTCTTTAACTCTATAACCACTTTATTGTTAACTAGTAAATCGATTCTGTATCCGTGATCTAGCTTTATATCCTTGTAAATAACGGGTAATGGTTTTTCTCTTTGGACAGAAAGACCAGCCTTGATCAATTCGTAGGATAAACATTCCTTGTATGCAGATTCTAATAGCCCAGGACCTAACTGTTTGTGAACTTCTATGGCACAACCTATGATTATGTTTGATAATTCATCTTCTGTAAGATTTTTCATAGTTGTTCTTTTAGTTTCACAAAATACACAAAGGAGTCACGAAGTAACACAAAGGGATCTTAAATTACTTAGTGTCTTTAGTGCCTTCTTAGTGGTTTTTGAGGTCATTTTTTTGTTGCACAAAGGGCTCCAAGGAGTCACGAGTAACCACAAAGTGTTTAGTATTTTCTTAGTGTCTTTTGTGTCTCCTTGGTGTTCTCTGTGTTCAAAATCTTTTAATACGCTTTCCCGATGGCCCTAACCTTAAACCCAATTTTCATTAGCTCTTTGTGGTCGAGAAGGTTTCGTCCATCGAAGATGTGGGCTGGTTTTAGCATATTGTTGTAAATGCGTTGCCAGTCGTATGTTTTAAACTCGTCCCATTCGGTTAGCACAGCGATGGCATGGGCACCCTTGGCAGCCTCGTAAGGGTCGGTGCAAGCTGTGAGCAGCTCCTCGTTCTCCTTCTCGGTGCGGGTGTTAAGGTAGTTCAGGTCGGCATACATTTGTTGCGGCCTTACCTTGGGATCGTATACGTGAATTGATCCTTGATCTTCGAGTAGATGGTCAGCTACGTAGATGGCTGCCGACTCGCGGGTATCGTTGGTGTCCTTTTTGAATGCCCATCCAAAGAACGTGATCTTTTTGCCCGAGATGGTGTTGTTAAGCGTTGCGATAATGCTATCGGCAAAGCGACGCTTCTGGTAATCGTTTAGAATGATAACCTGCTCCCAGTAGTCGGCAACCTCTTGCAAGCCAAGGCTACGGCAGATATAAACAAGGTTTAGGATATCCTTTTGGAAGCATGAGCCACCAAATCCAACCGACGATTTTAGGAACTTTGGGCCAATACGGCTATCGGCACCAATGGCGCGGGCCACCTCGTCGATATTGGCCTCGGTTTTCTCGCACAGCGCGCTAAGCGCATTGATTGATGAAACACGCTGGGCAAGGAATGCGTTGGCAGTTAGCTTCGAAAGCTCCGACGACCACACGTTGGTTTGTAGTATACGCTCCTTTGGAAGCCAATGGGCATAGATATCGGATAAGGCATCCATAGCCTCACGCCCTTCGGCTGTGGCAATATCGCCACCAATTAGCACGCGGTCGGCATGGTGCAGATCGTTAATGGCTGTTCCTTCTGCCAGAAATTCGGGGTTCGAAAGGATTTGGAATTTCACGCCATTCCCAACGTTGTCCAGTATATCTTTTATTGCTTGTGCAGTCCGAACGGGCAAAGTCGATTTTTCAACCACAATTTTATCTTCAGTGGCTACCTCGGCAATCTGGCGGGCGCACAGCTCAACAAATTTAAGGTTGGCGGCCATACCCTTGCCCTTGCCGTAGGTTTTGGTGGGGGTGTTAACCGAGATGAAAATCATTTCGGCCTCACGAATCCCCTTCTCAATATCGGTTGAGAAAAAAAGGTTACGGCCACGAGCCTCGGCCACAACCTCCTTTAAGCCGGGCTCAAAGATTGGGAGTTTATCGAGATCGTCATCGTTCCAATCGGCAATACGCTGTGGGTTAATATCAACAACATTAACTTTAATCTCGGGGCATTTTTGGGCAATAACAGCCATGGTGGGGCCACCAACATAACCAGCACCAATACAGCAGATGTTCTTAATAGTCATAAGGCTATTTTAATTGGTTCATAATTGTTACAGCAACTAGGGCAATGGACGAAAGTGACGAGCTAATGGCCAGTGTTTCTTGCAGGGTGACTCCGTCTCTTTCTGGTTTTTGAGGCACCACAATTTCTGCTCCAGGCTCAATTTTGGGGTATGATCGGAAGAACAGGAAGCTGCGAGTTCTATCCATCGAGCCGTTGGCATAGATTACAAAAACTTTATTTTTTCTAGCATTATCGGAAAAGCCACCTGCTTGGGCAACATAATTCCTGAGGTTAGTATTCCTTGTAAATCGAGTGGTCACTGGGTTAAGAAGTTCCCCCGTGAGTTTTACCGTTTGTAATCTTTGTGGCACCCTTAGTATATCGCCTTCAACCAGAAGCAGGTCTTCGTCTCCTTTAGGTTTGCTTAGTATTCTATCTAAGTCAATTCCAATGGGTTGGTAAATCACTTGTTTAGTCGAATCTGCTGCTGTCCCTGATTTTGTTTTTGGGGTTGATGTAAGCTCTAACTCATTTTTAATCCTTCTGTCTAGGTTAACATCAAGTTCAATGGGTAAGCCCGACTTTTCAATATCTTTAATTCTTTGTGCCTGCTCTATCTGTGTTTCATCAATCATACGAAGTAAGGTGGCGCCAGGGAGGTATGCCTCACTTGTTAGGCCACCTGCTCTAGCTACAAGGTCTGAAATCCTTTCGCCTTTGCGGGCTATGGCATACTCCCCAGGGAATGCAAATTCTCCTTCGGCCTTGGCAAGCATTTGCACTTGGTATCCAGGCGAGTGACGCACAAATACAATGTCGAAAGGCTCTAGCTTAAACGATGAGCCCTGATCGCCTAGCGAAAGGTTTTCGTCGAGCGGGAAGATGAACACCTCCGAAATTAATTCGCCCGATTGTGTTGCTGTGCGGTTCTGAATTCTTCGGGCGACCTCAACCCTAGCCAGCGAGGCGGAATACTTAAGACCACCAGCTTTTCTTATTAGTTCCCCTAGGCTAATGTTATCGGCGTACGGAAAGGTCCCGGGTTGCTTTACCTCGCCCATTATGTTAACTTTTCGCTCTTCCTTTAGCTCTAGAATAGAGCTTATCATCAGTATATCCTCACGTTTAAGCTCAATATCTGTTGCTGGGTTATTCAATATTTCTTGAAGGCTAATGTCGATAATCTCAACCTCAAGGTTGTCGCTCAACCTGTATATTGAGGCTCTGTTGGTAAATGCATCTTCCCTTAATCCTTCGGCCTTTTTAATAAGGTCGCTAACGGTCATCCCTTCGGTAAGGCCGTATTCGCCCTCTCTAAAGACAGCACCCTTTACCGTAACTCTATTCTCGTATCTGTCCAAAATTTCACCAACCTTTATCTCGTCGCCGTTGTTCATCAAGAATGATGAGAAAAGTTCCTTGTCAACGTTTAGCAGTTTTTTCTGGCTGTCGGTTTTGCGATTTACCACTAAATGCTTACTGTAAGCACGTGCCGAGAATCCACCTGAAAATTCAATCAGGTCGTCCAAGGTTTCGCCCTCCTTCAGTTCGTAAATAGCAGGGCGTACTACTTCTCCGTAAAATATTACTCGGTTCTGAAAGGGGGCTATAAAAACAATGTCTTCATCCTGTAGCCTCACATTAAGTGCTGTTTCACCTCTAAGGAGGAAATCGTATAGGTCGATTTTTTGATACAGCTGGCCATTTCGAATGACTCTAATTTCACGGAACGATCCCATTTCATCGGGACCGCCAGCAAGATACAATGCGTTGAATGCAGTGGCAAAGGAGGGTATGGTATAAGTACCCGGCATGTATGCATCGCCAGCCACCGTTACCTTTATGCTTCGCACATTGCCTATGCTTACCTGAGCAAAGGTGTTGGGCGATGTGCCTTTAAGCCCGGAGTAAATTGTCGACAAACGATTTATTATAAGCGTGGTTGCTTTTTCGATTGTTTGACCACCAATGTTTATGGGGCCTAAATCAGGGACAATAATCTGTCCCTCAGGATTAACTGTTACTCGCGATTGGCTTTGGGAAGCACCCCAAACCTCAATTATCAATTCATCACCAGGGCCAAGCTGGTAATTTTGGGGGGTTGGAATGTTTAGGCTCGGTTCAAATGTAAGTTCGGCTCTGTTAAACAGGTTGTGTCCAAATATTTTAATTGAGTCCTCTTCTTCTGCAAATAGATCCAACTCTTCAGTAAAGATACGTTGTGAATTGTTCGCGTCAAATGTTCGGGTATCTCCACCTACCGGTTGTCCCGTTGATGTTGCCTGACTGCGTTCCAATAAATTAATCCTTTCCCTAAGTTTTAAAACCTCGGTGTAGGGCATACCCCTTGATATGGCTTCAGCCTCAAGTTCCTGCAGAGTCATCCCAGAGGTTTTTGCCCGAGTGATGAATTGCCTTACCTGCGCATCAGTTAAGTTGTCGACTTTAATTGACCTGAAATCAATCTGGTTGATGTTTGGCATCTGAGCTTTTACTTCGTGGATGAATGTTACTGTCATCGAAAAAGCTAGTAGCAACCGAAGAGATAATTTAATGACTTTTTGCATCGTGGTATGATTGTTAAAATAACCGTTATCCATTTTGTCCTCAGCAATACTTAATTCGTTTGGCTTGCCTCTTATGCAACATTTATACCAGGGGCAAGTGTGAGGGACATAGTCCATTTCGTATTAGCATAAAAAATCTTTTGCACTGATTTGTAGTTCAATACGAAATGAAGTGCAAAAATAAGAAAAAACTTTGAGTAAGTAGCTGTTTTGTTTGTCCTTAGCATCTAAAATAGTTTATCAATCCTTTATTACACTCAAGGTGATGGCTGTAAAGGTAACGTGATGGTTTTATACAAAGTATTATTTTTTGTTAAATTGATGCCCGGCTTTCATATCATATGCTTGATGTAGGTATTGTAATTCCTCGCTTTTGTATAGGTCAACCAATTTATTAACGTGTTGTTAATGCTTTAGTAGTGCAACGATTTTATTACTTTTGTAAAGTAAGCTATGTCCCCAAAGAGATCAAATCAGCAAAGCGATAATCCGCTAAGCAAAATAAAGCTTAGCCGTGCCATATACCCAATTATCATTGGGTTGGGGGTTGTGGGCTATATGTTTTACCGCGAGTTCGACCCCAGCGTTTTCACCTATCTCAGCTTGGCTAAGTGGAGTTTTGTTTGGTTTGTGGTGGCGCTTGCCCTAATGGCCTTCAGAGATATTGGGTATATCATCAGGTTGTTGATACTGGCCGAGGGCCAGCTATCGCTTAGGCAAGCCTTCCGCGTGGTAATGCTTTGGGAGTTTACCTCGGCCATAACTCCATCGGCTATAGGTGGTACCAGCGTGGCCATTCTGTATGTAAATAAGGAAGGGATTAGCGTTGGACGCAGCTCGGCCATTGTGATGGCCACCTCGCTTTTGGATGAGCTGTACTTTCTACTTATGTTTCCCCTACTTTTACTATTTGTTAAAACTGATTTACTGTTTGGCGTTAGCCTAACCGATGAAGTGGCCTTTGCCAACGAACTTTTCACCTTTGCGCTTATTGGTTATTTGGTCAAGCTTCTATACGTAATAGTACTGTCCTATGGGCTGTTTTTTAATCCCCGCGGATTAAAATGGCTTATGCTTATGATTTTTAAGCTACCCATCCTAAGGCGATGGAAGCATGGCGCCAACGATGCGGGGACTGAGATTATTGAAAACTCGAAGGAGTTTAAGGCAAAGCCTTTTGGGTTTTGGTTCAAATCGTTTTTGGCCACAGCCTTTTCGTGGACGTCGCGTTACTGGGTTGTAAATGCCCTCCTCCTAGCCTTCTTTGCCGTTACCGATCATTTTCTGATTTTTGCACGGCAGCTGGTCATGTGGATAATGATGCTGGTTAGTCCAACCCCAGGTGGAAGTGGCTTTGCCGAGTTTGTGTTTACTCGTTTTCTAGGAGAGTTCATGCCGGTTGAGCCGATTGCGCTTGGCTCTGTTGCCGTTGCCATGGCATTGATTTGGCGCTTGGCCACTTACTACCCGTACCTAGTGATAGGTGCAATAATGTTTCCTCGTTGGATTAAGAGTAAGTTCGGAAGCGAGAAGGTTTAAATGCTACCTTAAGCAGAATCGATTTAGAAGTATTGCAGGCATCTGGTTGTACTTTCATAAAAAAAGGGGTATAGCCCCTTTTGAAATTATCTTTTCTTAATAGCCTACAGTTTTTCCTTTATATACCTAAGCATCGAGTCCATTATAAGGTAGCCATCGGTGTTTCCTAGCTCATCGTCGGCGGCACGCTCGGGGTGTGGCATCATACCAAATACGTTGAATTTCTCGTTGCAAACTCCTGCAATATTCTCCACCGAACCGTTGGGGTTAACCGCTTCGGAAATGCTTCCGTTTTCATCGCAGTACCTAAAAAGTATTTGCCCATTAATTCTCATGCTGGCCAGCACTTCCTTGTCGGCGTAGTATCGACCTTCGCCGTGGGCAATCGGAATCTTAAGCGCTCGATTGCGAGGTACATAGGCCGTAGGGGCTGCTGTTTTGCTGTCGGGCAAAATGAATACATTTTTGCACTCAAACTTCTGGCTGTTATTATGTAGGAGTGCTCCGGGCAGGAGTCCTGCCTCGCAAAGAATTTGAAACCCATTGCAAACACCAAATACAAAACCACCGTTATGGGCAAACTCTATCACCTTCTCCATGATTGGTGAGAAGCGAGCTAGAGCACCTGAACGCAGGTAGTCGCCGTACGAAAAACCACCGGGCAGTACCACAGCATCTACATTTTGCAGGTCGGTATCCTTGTGCCAAAGCTCTACCACCTCTTGCTCCATGATGTTCTTTAGAACGTAGATCATATCGTGATCGCAATTGGAGCCAGGAAAAGTTACAACGCCAAACTTCATAGCCATATATTTATATGATGCGCAAAGATAGATATAAAATGGTATTGAGCAAAAAGGCCCATCTCAATTATCGCTTAATAACATATGTTTTGCCCATCGAATTTTTGGGGTAAATGATTTTTAAAGGGGTAATTTTGCGGGCAAATTTTTTGCTGATGATTAGAGTTGCCCTTGGGTTGATGTTTTCTGCTGCTTGGATGCAGCTTGCTGCTGATGTACCTGTGGTTAAGGATTTGGCATCGGCCTCACTACCAGCCGACCATATTCCACATGCTACCGATTCGTTAAGCGTTGAGCTGTCTGCCACTATCCAGGCAAGGCACGTTTGGCGGGGATCGCTAACCTGCGATGCGTGGAATATGCAGCCCAGCTTTAATATGAGCAAACGTAACTTTTTGGTAGGGGCTTGGGCTGCCTATACCGTTGATAACTCCTACGCCGAGGTAGATATTTACGCATCGTACTCGTTGGGTAGTTTTACCTTTTCGGTGCTCGACTACTTTTGTCCTAATGAGACCCTTAGGTTTAATCGATTCTTTGATCTGGACCAGTCGACCACACAGCATACCATCGATGCAACCATTAGCTTCGATGGCACAAAACGATTTCCGTTCAGCCTTATGGTTTCAACCCTTTTGTGGGGAGACGATCTGAATCCTGCTACAGGCCAGAACTACTACTCGACCTATATTGAAGCTGGGTATAATTGGTCACGGACTGCTACGCAGGACTACCACTTCTTTGTTGGCCTTACCCCGTACCGTGGTTACTATGCCGATTCATTCAACGTTGTTGGTGTGGGAGCGGGGGTAAATCAAAAGATCAAAATTACTGAAAGTTTTACCCTGCCCATCTTTGGGAAGCTAATCCTGAACCCGTATACCGATAATCTATTCTTTGTATTTGGTTTTTCTTTGCAGAAATCCTAGGCAATGATAAAGCCCAACAGCTGTTGGGCTTGTGTCGTATCCCTTTTCTGATTTGATATTCTAGTTCAACCTGAAGGTAACCGGGAAGGTGAACGAAACCTTGGCTGGCTTCCCTCTCTGCAATCCGGGGCTCCATTTTGGTGAGTTAGATACAACCCTAAGTGCTTCTGCATCTAATGACGGGTCGATTCCTTTAATAACCCTTACGTTGGTTACCGATCCGTCAATGTCGATGGTGAACTCTAAGGTAACCCTTCCCTGAATTCCGTTCTGAGCTGCTAATTCAGGATATTTAAGATTCGCAAAAACCCATTTGGTAAAGTTTCTGTGATCACCCCCCATGAACGTGGGCTGCTCCTCAATGAGCATGAAGGGAATGGTTTCGTCTAGCTCCTTCTCGTCATCAAAGATGATTGGGTTCTTGAGCAAGTCTTTAAACGTTTCATCGTCAATATCTTTAAAGATATCCTCATCCTCATCCTTAATTTCAACCTCATCATCTACAATGTTTATTATTTCTGGAGGTGCAATTACTGGGGGTGGAGGCGGTGTAACATCCTCGGGGCGGGTAATGGGTATCATCTCCTCATCAAAATCGATGGTTGTCCCAGTTGCGAAATCAAGATTGATATCACCCTTGCTGGGCCATTCGAAAGCCAAAAGCACCATGGTGAGTGCTACTACTAGTCCTAGCTGAAAGAACATTGATTTTTTTCTTTCCAAATCGGTTTTGTTCGTTTTCGTTTTCATGGCATTTGATTTTTGGGGTTCATATTTGTGTTACAGCATCTTTAATTATATGAGTTAAATCCAATGTGAATTCCATGAAAAACAAGAAATAAATACCTTTTTTAAATGTTGAGCAGCTATTTTATGAGATTGCTTTGTTGAAATCTCTACAAATAGCACTGCGCTTAAACGTATGAGACGAACCTCAACTTTTTTTGAATGTGAAGTTGTAAAGCTTTTCTGATGAGGGATTAAGGGGCTTTGTGTTGACGGAAGTAATTGTTTGCTGTAGCGGAGGTACAGGTAGGGAAGAGTTTTTTGAATCTCGATAAGGATATTATTAGTGACCAGTATACTTGAGTGTTTCAATGAGCAAAACCTGTTCTTTTATCCTAGAACAATGGCCTTTAGCCTGGCTAGAAAGTAGTTTTTTGGTAAGGCTGACTGAAGATATTGTTTGAATTGTATCACTACGATAACCTTTAACAAAAACATAAAATAGTTTTCAGTCAGCATTACCGGTTAGTTTAGTAGCGATTCCTATTGGCGAACCATACCAGCGAGAGCATTACCGGAACCTCAACCAGCACTCCTACAACAGTTACCATAGCCGCAGGCGATTGTAACCCAAACAGCGCAATGGCCACCGCAACGGCCAGCTCGAAAAAGTTGCTGGCACCTATCATCGCTGCAGGTGAGCATACCGCATGGGGTAGCTTAAGCCAGCGACCCCCAAACCATGCTATGGCAAATATTACGTAGGTTTGTATCACTAGGGGTATTGCAACAAGCAGTATTATAAATGGTCTATTCACAATGGTTTCGCCCTGAAAGGCGAATAGTAAGATTAGCGTAACCAGAAGTGCAAGAATTGATACAGGGCGGAACTTTGGTAGAAACTCGTTGCGAAACCACTCCTCGCCCTTGGCTCTAATAAGCAGCTTGTGGGTAATATAGCCAGCCAGCAAAGGAACTACCACAAATATTACCACCGAGGCAATAAGCGTTTCGTAAGGAATGGTTATGTCGGTTATACCCAGTAGGAGCCCCACAATTGGAACGAATAGAACCAGGATGATGAGATCGTTTACTGATACCTGCACCAGCGTGTAGTTGGGATCGCCGTTGGTTAGGTAGCTCCATACAAACACCATGGCGGTGCATGGCGCTGCTCCCAGTATTATGGCACCGGCAATGTACTCCCCTGCTTCGGCAGGATCGATGAAAGCCCCATACAGCTTGGAGAAGAAAATCCAAGCAAAAAATGCCATGGTGAATGGCTTTATCAGCCAGTTTACTGTTAGCGTAAGCAGTAGCCCTTTGGGCTTTTTGCCAACATTTTTAATCGATGAAAAATCGACCTGAAGCATCATGGGGTAAATCATTGCCCAAATTAGAATGGCAATGGGTATGTTCACCCGGTACAGCTCCATATCGCTTAGCACCTTCATGCTGTCGCCGGCAAAATGTCCTATGGCTATACCTGCAGCAATACAAAGTGCAACCCAAAGGGTTAGGTATTTCTCAAAAAATCCAATTCGTTTTTTATTATCCATGGTATTGGCTTTTTAGCGGTTAAATCTTCTTGCCAAATATTGTGATGCTATATATTCCTGTATTGCTCTTCTTGAAATCGGCAACCTCGTCTTTTTTCATGATGCTTAGTAGCGTAAGGTCGGGTATTTCAATTGATTTCTCTTTCTGAATGCTGATATCAGAAAAACCTGCATTGCGAATAGTGTTGATGTAATCGTTTTTTTGAGTGGCTCCCGATACGCAACCTGCGTAAAGCTCGGCGTTTTGGCGTAGCTTTTCGGGCAGCTCACCAACCAGTACCACATCGCTTATGCAAAAGTGTCCGCCGGGCTTAAGGATACGATAAATTTGGGCAAAGGCTTTTTCCTTATCGGGCACAAGGTTGAGCACGCAGTTGCTTATAACAACATCTGCGATGTTGTCGTTAAGCGGAAGTTCCTCAATGTCGCCCTTAATAAACTCAACATTTGTAAAGCCATGGCTTGCAGCATTATGTTGAGCTTTCGCAATCATCTCGTCAGAGAAATCAACGCCAATCACCCAGCCTGATTCTCCTGTTTCGGCACGCGCTACAAAGCAGTCGTTACCTGCACCCGAGCCAAGGTCAACTACTGTCTGTCCAGCTTTAATGTGTGCAAATTTGGTTGGTAAACCACAACCCAGACCCAGGTCGGCATCGGGGTTGTAACCTTCAATCCTTTCGTAGCTTTCGCTAAAAACAGTGTAATCAACTAAGGGTTCACTATCGGAGCAGCTGCATCCGCAGCAACTTTCCGAGTTTTCGGTTTGCAACGCAATTCGCGAGTATTTCTCGCGCACTACATCCTTTATACTCTTGTTATCCACAGCAGCAGCACCCTCCACCTTTTTTAATTTCCGATTTGTAGAACCCAGCAAACCCTTCGGCAATCTCATCGCGCACGCGACGGAACACGGCCATCACCTCCTCGTCAGACCCAGTTGCCTCTGCCGGATCGTCGAAACCTATATGCCAGCGGTTAGCTACCTGTCCGGTAAATGCTGGGCAGTTCTCATTTGCCCCTCCGCACACGGTTATTACATAGTCGAATGATTGGTTTATAAACTCATCAACGCTTTTGGGTTGATTTTTTGAAATGTCGATATTCACCTCGGCCATTGCCTTAACAGCTAGCGGATGAACCTGTGATGACGGCTCAGTACCTGCCGAGAAAACCTCAATGGAGTTGTCGAACGATTTGAGGAAACCCTCGGCCATCTGGCTACGGCATGAGTTGCCGGTGCAAAGAATTAGAATCTTCATGTTTGTTTTTTATTAATCAATGCGTTTTGGTGCGTTTCTTATTTTGTATTACACGAGTTGGAACCGCTGGCTTCTATTTCTTGAAAGAAGCCATCGAAAAGGAGCTTAACCCTTTGGATGCTATCCTTGCAAATGCAATAGCACACTCGTGTTCCTTCAATATCGCCGTGAATTAATCCTGATCTTTTTAGCTCCTGCAGATGCTGCGATACTGTTGTTCGGCTCAGGGGGATCTCATTTGATATATCGCCCGATATGCAGGTGTTAGCATTGGCCAAATACCTTAGTATGGCAAGTCGTGCCGGATGTGCCAAAACTTTCGAGATTATGGCAATCTCCTGTAAGTCAGAATCAAATAGGTTTGTCTTGTGGTATGTCATTGTATTTATGTTTTATGACGCAAACATACGACATAATTTTAAATTCAAAATAAAATTGATGTAAAATTTTTGTTATATGATTGTCTGCTAACATACCTAAAGGTTACAGATTAAGCAGCACCTCATGCTATGTTTGCAACAAAACATTATTTTTGTTTGGAGTAAACAGACAAGACGAAGGGTAAGGTCAAAGTTAAAGTCCGTCATCCTATGTCCATATGAAACTTCAACCCTTTTGTACCTTATGCCAATTGAGGGCTGAATAAAGGGGCGGTGAATATTGTAAGCAATACTTTGGGTTGAGTTCAATTTCTGGTGGAGAGCTAGCTTCTTTGGGTTTATAGTCGCCTACAAAGTCGGTGGGGTTGAACATTATGGCTGTGTTTTTGCCAAGGGCATGCGCTGCGTTTAAATCTATAAAGTTCATATCATCGGTTGCTCCGAAGTGCGCCTACGCTTACGTTTCGCCCTCATCATTTAGTAGAGGCTCATTGGCATTGGTAGGTGCGTAGTATGGGGGAGGGCATAATTATACAACAATCATTAGTTTCACTACTTGTTTCATCGCAAAGATGTGTTGATTACGAGATCAAAGGTACCTAGGTTTTGGAGAAGTTAAAAGCGGAACGATGGGCGATGCCTAGTATTCGCAACTAATGGATGCAATTTAATTGGTTAAGCAGATGGTGGAAACCAAGGATTTGGGCCGAGGGGTAAGTTTTTTAAAAGGGAAGATTCTCAACATCCACATTACCACCCGAAAGAATTATGCCTACCTTTTTACCAGCAAACTTTTCTTTGTTGTGCATTACTGCAGCAACTGGCACGGCCGATGACGGCTCAATAATAATCTTCATCCGCTCCCAAACTAACCGCATGGCGTTAACAATCGATTCTTCGGTAACAGTTAGTATGCCATTGGCATATTTTTGAATAATGGATAGGGTTAGCGGGCAAAGCGAAGTGCGTAGGCCATCGGCAATGGTATTGGGATTTGCTGATGGGTACAGCACCCCATCGCGAAGCGAGCGAAATGCATCGTCGGCATTCAGTGGCTCGCCGGCATAAACCTCAATATTTGGGTTGGTTTCCTTGCTGTAGATAAGCGTACCGGAGAAAAGTCCGCCACCACCAACGGGAGTAATAATTGTTTGTAAATCGTTGATTGTATCAAGTAGTTCAAGTGAGGCCGTGCCCTGTCCGCAGATCACATCAAAATTTTCGTAGGGATGGATAAAGGTTGCACCCGTTTCGGATTGTACTTTTTCCAACTCCGTTTCGCGGGCTATCTGGGTCGATTCGCAGGTGAAAATTTTGGCGCCATAGCCCTCAACCGCTTTGCGCTTTATTGCTGGTGCATTTTCGGGCATTACGATGTACGCAGGAATTCCTCGCATTGATGCAGCCAACGCCAGCGCAGCGGCATGGTTGCCCGAGCTGTGGGTACATACCCCTTTGCTGGCAAGATTTTCGGAGAGACCATACACTGCATTTGATGCCCCACGAAACTTAAAAGCTCCAACCTTCTGGAAATTTTCGCATTTAAAGTAGGCTTCGCATCCTAAAATTTTATTAACCGATTGCGAAGTAAGCACAGGCGTGCAATGGGCATATTTTTTCACTATTTCATACGCATTTGCTATATCCTCTCTAGTTGGAGTTCTCATTGCTTAACCTTTTATGCTGTTTGTATGCCTCAAATTTATCTACAATGTGCTTTTTAACCTCATACTCACTGGCAATAAGAAGAAATCCCTCGGTAAAATCGCAAAACTCCATAAATCTGATGGCCTCAACGCCCTCTAGCCCTGTTAGCTCGTGCACTATCCCAGCCGAGAATTTTCTTGAAATAATGCCCCATCGCTGCTCTTCAACCCTTTTCTCCTCAATCTTTTTCATCTGTTTCGAGTACCAGTCCTCGCCAAATACAAGCCCACCTGTGGCAGGGGGTGTATTCACAAGCTCCATCCTATCCAGTGTTTTCTGGATGTACTCATTGAGCTTCTCCTGCAGCACCTCGTTTTCCGATTTGGGCATATCCATAGATGCAACCTCCTTTATAAATCGTTGATATGAACCAAATCGAGTGATCTTAACCTCCCTTATCTCGTACGATTTGGGTGTGAGCCGAATGGGATAGTACAGTGAGTCGGGGCTAAATTGCCCCCACGAGGGGATCCTCATCTGGTGAAATCCAAGGGCCGAAATCACAAGGGTATCGCCAGCGACCACAGGCATTTCAAAATAGCCCAGCATATCGGCAACAACACCCTTTCGAATACCTGTATTTACCACATGGCCAAGTGGAATGGGGCTGCCATTGCTGGCGTTTACCAGCTGAAAATGAACGGTGCGTAGGGTGTCCTTGTTATGCTGAGCCAATGCTGCTGAGCAAAGAATTGTAAGCAAAAAAATTAGGGGTATCGTTTTCAAATCTTCTGATTTTTCGATACCCCAAATTTAAAAGGATGTTTGGAATTATTTAGCTATTGAAGTTTTACTTAGCTAATTTTAACGGCATTTGACTGATATACAGATTTAAGGGTTAAACCTTGAGTGGAAAATTATTCTATGCTACTGATCAAGATGTTGCCTAAGCCAGGTATCAATTTCCCATGCCTGATGCAGTATCGATTGCCTTGCCCTATAGCCATGGCTTTCGTAGGGGAGCATTACCAGCCGTGCTGGTCCACCATGGCCATTGATGGCCTGAAAGAATCTCTCGCTTTGCATGGGGAACGTTCCGCTGTTGTTGTCGTCTACCCCGTGGATTAATAGAATTGGGGTTTTTATCTTATGCGCATGCATAAAGGGCGACATGCTGTTGTACACATCGGGAGCCTCCCAGTAGGTGCGCTCCTCCCCTTGGAAACCAAAGGGCGTTAGGGTTCGGTTGTAAGCTCCACTGCGAGCAATGCCTGCGGCAAATAGATCGCTGTGGGCAAGCAGATTGGCGGTCATGAATGCTCCGTACGAGTGCCCACCAATTGCTATTCGCTTTGGATCGGCAACACCATCATTTACCAAGTAATCGATGGCTGCCTTGGCATTCGCAATAAGTTGTTCTACAAAGGTATCGTTAGGAAGGAGCGAATCTTGTCCAACGATGGGCATCCCCACCTGATCGAGAACGGCGTATCCACGGGCAACCCATAGAATTGGCGATAATCGGGAGGGGCGAATGAAACGATACGGCGAGCCTGTAACCTGTGCCGCTAGCTCGGGATCGACATATTCTCGTGGGTAGGCCCACATAAGGACAGGTAACTTCTTTGAACCCTTTTTGTACCCAGCAGGAAGATATAGGGTGGCCGACAGGTCAATCCCATCGTCGCGCTTGTAGCGCACCATCTCCTTCTGAACATCCTTAAGCTGTGGGTATGGATGTGGATAGTCTGTAAAAGGCGTAATACGCTTCCTGCGTAAATCTCTGATATAGTAGTTGGGCTGCTCTGTTTCCGATTCGCGTTGGGTTAGGATGTTACGAATGGGATCGTCTAGGAATGCTACAAAGCGCTCGTAGTAAGGCGCCTGGCATTGCCATAGCCTTTTGGTAATAAGCGATTCAATATCTAGCTCATCGAGAAAAGGCATATCACCCTCGGGCGAAGCACCTTGCCCCGACAGGTAAAGCTTGGTCCTATGCTTATCGGTTTTTAGCGTGTGGTATCCGTTGGGGTTAGCCTCGGTAACTAGGCTTCCCGGGTCGCCATAAGCATCTTGATACGATCGATCCCATACCACTCGCTTGGGTTGTCGCTCGTCGGAAGGGTTGAAAAAGCTTACCACCATACGGCGTGTTTCCCACCAACGCTCGTACACAACTGCCAGCTCGTCCCAGCCCCAGGTAATTCCAGCATATCTGAAGTTAAGCGAGAGGAAAGGTGTAGCGTTGGTGTTGAATGGAGCATCGAGCGTGTATAGGAGATCCCGAATCTCTGCAATCCTTTTGGGGTCTCCCTCGTCTTGCGCCTCTACCCAAACTATGGTCGATGGTTTATCGTTGCGCCACTGGTGGCTGCGTGGCCCTTTGCGCACCGCGCTAAATCCTTGGGGAATACTTTCGGTGAGGGGTACTTCAGCAAGTTTCTTAATTAGCTTTCCGTTGATGCCCCAAACCTCTACTAGCTGGGGAAACCGATGGTAAGGCACAATGTATGAAAAGGGGCGGATGATCTGTTGCACTAGAATATACTCCCCATCGGGCGATATGGAGTAACTCCCAATAAGTCCAGGGTTTCCTATGGTTTCGGGGTCTTTACCCTCAGATGCTTTTTTTAGAACGCTGGTGGCGTAGTACTCAAACTTTTGCTCGTCAAGAGGGTTCTGCAAGAGATCCTGATAGGTACGTACGGTTGTTTTTTTGCCCGATGATACTTGCACAGAGGGCCCTTCGGGAAGCGCATCCTCAAAAGTAAGGCCTTCGCGCTCTAGCACTCGCGACGTGTAGATAAAGTGCTGGCTGTTGGGAGCCCACTCAACCGTACCGCGACCAAGCACCTCATGCACATTGCTGGCCCAGCGCTTGGCTACTCCATCGGCCACGTTCGCTACCCAAATCTCAATGTTCTTTGGAAAGTACATGGTGATGGCTAGCTTGTTACCATCGGGCGACCAGCTAAAGCCTTTGATGTTGCCATTGCTTGGTAGCCCAGTAATGGGGTACTCATCTTTTGCCTCGAACTTACGCAGGGTGAGTTTTTCCCAAAGTTGTGGCTTGCTCGATCCAAAATTTTCGGGGTTTAGCCTTATGCCAGCAAGTCTCAATTCGGGTTGGGCCATCTCGGCAATGTCGGGCATTCCCTGTGGGTAGGCAAATAACACGTGCGAGCGTGTTGGGTTCAGGTAGAGCAAGGGCGTGGAGGGTGCGTCAATTAGCTCAAGCAGTTCCTTCGCAGGTTCCATGTAGCGGGTTGGCGCCTGCGCATTGCCTACTAACGTAAAGGCAATAAGCATTAGCGTAATTGGGATTGTGGTAATTTTTTTCATTGTGTAGAGTTTATGGGTTTAAATATTCTGAAGTTCTATGTTGTGGCCGTTTGAACTGTTTTGACCAAAATAACCATTTTTGGTTTAAGGAATTTTACAACCCCCCAAAAAACAACTATTTTTGGCATTCGGTAAGCTAGAATAAAAAATCAATAAAGGTGATGGAGAAGTATAAGGCTATAATTGAGCGCGCTTGGGAGACTCGTCAGAATGGTTTCTCAGCAGAAACCCTAGAGGCTATTGAGCATATAATTCAAAAATTAGACAAGGGAACTATTAGAGTAGCCGAACCAAAGGGCAATGGTTGGGTGGTGAACGAGTGGGTGAAAAAGGCGGTAATTATGTACTTTCCTACTCGCCAGATGGAGACCATTGAGGTGGGGCCGTTCGAGTTTCACGATAAAATAGCCCTAAAGAAAAATTATGCCGAGCTAGGGGTGCGCGTGGTGCCTCATGCTATTGCTCGCTACGGATCGTTTGTGGCCAAGGGGGTTATCATGATGCCATCGTACGTAAATATCGGTGCTTTTGTTGATGAGGGCACTATGGTCGATACGTGGGCCACCGTGGGTTCGTGTGCTCAGATTGGGAAGCATGTGCACCTCTCGGGCGGAGTGGGCATTGGTGGCGTGCTTGAGCCAGTGCAGGCAGCCCCAGTGATTATTGAGGATGGCTGTTTTGTCGGTTCGCGCTGCATAATTGTTGAGGGCGTAAGGGTTGGTAAGGAGGCTGTGCTGGGCGCCAATGTGGTAATAACCAAATCGACTAAAATAATTGACGTTACCGGTGGTGAGCCCGTAGAATTTAAGGGAGAGATTCCTCCCCGCTCGGTTGTTATACCAGGGTCGTATACCAAAAAGTTTCCTGCAGGGGAGTATCAGGTTCCGTGCGCCATGATTATTGGTCAGCGCAAGGCCTCGACCGATCTTAAAACCTCCCTTAACGATGCGCTAAGGGAGCATAGTGTTGCGGTTTAGACTTTTATTTTATAACTTTGAAGCTTTTGCTTGGGTTAGGATGTTGACTTTTGTTTGCTGGCACAAGTGATAATGGTTTATTTGTAGGTTATAGGCTTTAATTTTTTTGGCATTCGTTAGTGTATTATGGGTAAGCTTTGGTTTAGGCAGCTTGATATTGGGGTTTTTGCTTTCCTTTTTACTCACCTTGCATTGAATAGTGCGTATGCTCACCAAGGCAATGATTTGTCAATCGATGTGGTAAATCAATCGTTTTTGCAGGCTGCATACTATCGGGGAGCAGTGTATCCGCATCATGAATACATCCAGTTTCATACAAGTGGATTTGTTAATGGGCTCGACCTGCGAGTGGGCAAAAATTTGCCTAAGATTCGTCCGTTAAACCCACCCATACTAGGCATGGGGATGTATGCCTCTGGCCTTGGAAATAGCCAGGTGTATGGTAATTTGTATAGCGGCTTTGCGTACTTTACATCGCAGTATGTAACAAGAGAAAAATTCTTGCTAGGTACAACAATCACCAGTGGGCTAGGGTATATCACCAGGCCATACCATAGAATTGAGAACCCAATGAATCAGGCCAATGGTTCGCACTGGAATGCATTTATTCAGCTATCGCTCGAGATGCAATTCAAAGTAGCTAGCAACCTATATCTGGTGGCTAGCCCAATTTTCTCCCACGCATCCAACGGGAAGGTGAAACTGCCCAACGCGGGAATAAATTTATTTTCCGTAAGGCTAGGGGCTAACTATTTGCTTGAGCAATCGCCCAGTACAATTACTCAGGTTGACGATTTAACTGTTTCGCCCAATAGGCAAAGAATTACTTTACTGTTTAATGGTAGCTTTTTTGAGGAAAATAAACCTAAACCCATCCCTAGCTATGCTCTGGGTTTTGCTGCTTATTACTCGTACTATCTTCACAGTATGGCTAGAGTAGGGGCTGGGGTGGATGTGTTTTTTATCCCCATTGATTATTCGAAGTATCCAGAAAACAAAGCGGTAGATGATTACTCTCCGTTTTCGGGAGGTATTCATCTGGGCTACGAGTTTGTTTGGGACAAACTTTCGTTTGTAATTCAGCCAGGTGTAAGGGTGTTAAACTCAAACCCCAACCAGTCGAAACTTTTTTCAAGGGTAGGCATTAGGCGTAGGTTTGCCAATAAGCTTTTTGTTAATTGCAGCCTAAAATCGAGTAAGCTGGCTGCCGAGTATATTGAGTGGGGAGTAGGTTACGATATTAATCTGTAGATAATGCGTATGTATCGCAAATTATCAGCCATAGCAATTTTTTTATGTGTGCTTTCGCTTTGCGGATGTGAAGATATGATATTGGATAGATATGGCGATATTGAAACGGTTGAGGAGCCGCTGCCTGTCATCACCAAGCTTGAAGCGCTCAACGGATTCAACATCTACCTAAAACCCGATACTCTTTATAAAATTATTGTTGAAGCCCCAAGAGCAAAGTTGGGTAATATTGTTTTTGAAGTGAACGACAGTGTGCTCACGCTCGCCGATAGGAACGGTTTTAAGTGGAACCCTGCATATGTAATTCCTAGCGTTACCCTTTGTTTTCCATTGCTCGAGAATATTTCAATTGCTGCACCAGCCAACATCAAGAGCATTGGTACTATTCAGCAGGAGTCGTTGTACATAGAAACAGCTAGGCATACAGGACTAGTTGAGCTGGATGTAGATGTGGATCGGCTAAGTATAATCACCGGCAATTCAGTCGACTCTGGGATTTTTATTGTGTCGGGAAGAGCAGCCAAAGCAAGCTTTTGGATGCGCAATTCCGCTTCGCTTAACGCCCTTTCGCTCGATGCGGGGTTTGTTAGGATGATAAATAACACCAAGGGCGATAGCTATGTGCAGGTGAACCAAATCTTAAGGGTGGTTCTCAACTCATACGGTAACGTATACTACACAGGAAACCCTACCACTATCGATATCCAAGAGCGAAGTTCCACCGGTAATCTATTCCCTCTTTAGCCAAGAGCCACAATTAAGTTGACTCGAAAGGTTTTTCTCTATAACTTGTACTCCTAAAAACAAGTTGATATGCTGAAAATTTTTCACAATCCCCGCTGCAAGCATAGCCGTGCAGGGCTAGAGTATCTGAAGTCGAAATCCGATGACTTTACTGTTCGCGAGTACCTCAAGGAGAACATTACAACCGAGGAGATTAAGGAGATCATGCTGAAATCCAATCTCGATCCAGTCCAGCTGGTTCGTAAGCAAGAGGTCTATTTCAAAAAGTTTCTCAAGGGCAAAAGTTTTACAAACGACGAGTGGATAAAAATCATACAAGAGAATCCAAAGCTACTCCAGCGACCCCTTGTGGTTGGTAAGCTAAAGGCTGTAATAGCAAATCCCCCTGAGGAGATTGATAAGCTTGTGGGATAATAGTGCTACCAGCTACCTCAGTACCTTGTGTTCAAATTCTAAAACCTAAATTACCTAATGCTATGGCAACTCCACAATTTAAGTATTTTGATCCTTATCCGCTTGGCGAGGATAGTTCCAATTACTACTTGCTAACTAAGGATTTTGTTTCAACCTCAAATTTCGAGGGGCATGAAATTCTAAAGATTAAACCCGAGGGGCTAACCCTTTTAGCCCAAACGGCGCTTCGCGATGTGTCGTTTATGCTTCGTACTGAGCATTTGCAGCAGCTGGGCGAGGTGCTAAACGACCCAGATGCCAGCGATAACGATAAGTACGTGGCGCTTACCTTACTTCAGAATGCCGAGGTGTCTGTTAAGGGTTTGCTCCCCTACTGTCAGGATACTGGTACTGCTGTGGTTTTTGCCCGCAAGGGGCAAAGCGTTTGGACTGGTGCCAACGATGCTGAGGCGTTGTCGTTGGGGGTATACAAAACCTACACCGAGGAGAACCTGCGTTACTCGCAAATCGTTCCGCTCGACATGTATACCGAAAAGAACTCTGGCACTAACCTGCCTGCCCAAATCGACATATCGGCAACCTGCACCGATGATTACAGGTTTATTTTTATAGCCAAAGGTGGTGGCTCTGCCAATAAAACCATGCTGTTTCAGGAAACCAAGGCTTTGCTTAACCCCGAAAAGTTAGAGCAGTTTTTAATTGACAAGATGCGCTCGCTGGGTACAGCTGCATGCCCACCCTACCACATTGCATTTGTAATTGGCGGCACATCTGCCGAGGTCTGCCTCAAGTACGTGAAGTTGGCATCGGCCAAGTATATGGATAACCTGCCTACCGAAGGGAATGAGGGTGGTCAAGCATTTCGCGATGTAGCCCTGGAAAGGAGGATCTTAGATGCTGCATATAAATTGGGTATCGGGGCTCAGTTTGGGGGTAAATATTTTGCCCTCGATCTCAGGATTATTCGTCTGCCTCGCCACGGCGCTTCATGCCCTGTGGGTATGGGGGTATCCTGCGCAGCCGATAGAAACATAAAAGCAAAAATAAACAAGGAGGGTATTTGGATTGAGAAGCTCGACGGTAACCCCGGGCGCTTTATCCCCGATGAGTATCGTAAGCAGAATGTGGATGGTGTACCAATTGACCTGAACCAGCCTATGAAACAGATTTTGGCTCTGCTATCAAAGCATAAGGTGGGCACAAGACTTTCGCTTAGCGGTACCATAATAGTAGGGCGCGATATTGCACATGCCAAACTTAAGGAACGCCTCGAGAAAGGCGAAGGACTTCCCCAGTATATTAAGGATCATCCAATTTACTATGCGGGCCCAGCCAAAACACCAGCGGGAATGGCCTCGGGTTCGTTTGGGCCAACCACCGCTGGGCGAATGGATTCGTATGTCGATCTGTTCCAAAGCCACGGTGGTAGCATGGTGATGATTGCCAAAGGCAATAGAAGCAGGGCAGTAACCGATGCGTGTAAAAAGTATGGCGGGTTCTATTTGGGTAGCATTGGTGGGCCAGCAGCAATTCTGGCTCAGGAGAATATTAAAAAGGTTGAACTTATTGAGTATCCCGAGCTGGGGATGGAGGCTGTATACCGCATCGAGGTTGAGAATTTCCCGGCCTTTATCCTTGTTGACGACAAGGGAAACGACTTTTATGCGATGATGTAACCAATTAATAGATAGATTAGAAGAAAATTGAAGACGGAAACGAAGAGTGTCCTACCTTCCGTCTTCAGACAACCATTTTAGCTTAGATAGATAAAATAATAGAAACCTATGCAGCAAATAAATTTTCAACTCGTCATTGGGGTGTTTAATCAAATATTGAAAAAGATTATGAAAAATGTAATTCAACACCTAGGTGTAACAATTGCGATGAGCGTTATAATTATTGCCTCATCATGCACCGTGTCGGTAAGCGGCGAAACCGTTAAGGAGGATAGAGCATTGGCTAACTTCTCTTCCATTCAGCTGGCCATCCCGGCCGATTTGTACCTATCGCAGGGCGATAGCTATAGCTTTACCATCGAGGGTGACAAAGATTTTTTGAGCCAAGTTATCACCGAGGTAAGAGGTAACTCCCTTGTGATTAAAACCGAGGGTTGGGTAAACTTTGGATGGAGAAACCTGAAGGTAAAGGTTTTTGTAACTATGCCTCAGGTTAATGGGCTTACGGTTTCTGGCTCTGGCGATATTCGGGCTCAAACCCCAATCGCCACGGACAACCTAAGCGTACGTGTTTCGGGAAGCGGCGATGTGAACATATCCAACCTAACGGTTCGTGATTTGGATATTGCCGTCTCTGGTTCGGGCGACGTGAAGCTGTCGGGCAAAGGGAGTGCTGGCGATGCCAGCGTTAAGGTTTCCGGTTCGGGCGACGTTGCTCTTCACGGATTAGAGTTCGATAATGCCAAGGTTAGTATCTCTGGTTCCGGTGATGCTTACCTAGTCGTTACTCAGAGCCTTGAGGCTCGTGTTGTTGGGAGCGGCGATATTGTATACTCCGGAAACCCACTGGTCGATGGCAAGGTATCGGGTTCGGGTAGGATTAGAAACAAATAGCTTCCAATTTTGTTACTAAATGTAGAAGGGAGAAAGCGTTACGGTTTCTCCCTTTACGTTTCGAATCGTTTTAGTAACAAAATCACTTGAGGTATGTATAGGATTGAAAGAGATATTATGGGTGAGGTGAACGTGCCATCCGATAAGCTTTGGGGAGCGCAAACCCAGCGATCGCTTCAGAATTTTAGGATAGGCAGTGAACGAATGCCCGAAGAGGTAATTCAAGCCTTTGCCATTGTTAAAAAGGCGGCGGCAATAGCTAACCATAAGCTTGGGGTTTTACCACAAAACAAAAAGGATTTGATTGTAGCGGTTGCCGATGAGATTATTGACGGAATGCATACCGATCAGTTTCCGCTGGTGGTTTGGCAAACGGGTTCGGGCACACAAACCAACATGAATCTGAACGAGGTTATTGCCAATAGGGCGCACCTGCTAAGCGGTGGTTCGCTCCTCGATGCAAAGAAAATCCTTCATCCCAACGATGATGTGAACCTCTCGCAGAGTAGCAACGATACATTTCCAACGGCTATGCACATTGCTGCATACACAACCCTGGCAGAACATACTTTGCCTGCGTTACGCGCTTTGCACAAGCTGCTCGTTGCAAAAAGCAAAGAGTTTGCTCAAGTAGTAAAGATTGGTCGCACCCACTGGATGGATGCTACACCGCTAACCCTTGGGCAGGAGTTCTCGGGTTATGCATCGCAGGTTGAGCATGGTATAAAGGCTTTAGAGAATACGCTGCCCCATATGCTCGAGTTGGCCTTAGGAGGGACCGCTGTGGGTACAGGGATAAATGCTCCCAAGGGTTTCTCCGAACTGGTGGCCCAAATCATAGCAGATATAACTGGATGTCCCTTTGTGTCGGCAAGCAACAAGTTTGAAGCATTGGCTGCACACGATGCCTTTGTCGAAACCCACGGGGCGCTCAAACAAATAGCCGTAAGCCTTATGAAGATTGCCAACGATATTCGTGTGATGGCCTCGGGCCCACGAAGTGGAATTGGTGAGCTAATCCTGCCGGCCAACGAGCCCGGTTCGTCCATAATGCCCGGCAAGGTTAACCCAACACAGGTTGAGGCGCTCACCATGGTATGCGCTCAGGTAATTGGTAACGATATGGCCATTGCCGTTGGTGGGATGAATGGCCATTTTGAGCTCAACGTGTTTAAACCGCTAATCATTCAAAACTTTTTGCAGTCGGCTAAGCTGCTGGCACACGCAGTGCAGAGTTTTAATACCAATGCGCTTCAGGAGCTAAAGCCCAACTTGCAGAATATCGATCGTAACCTAGCCAACTCCCTAATGCTAATCACGGCGCTAAATCCGCATATAGGCTACGACAAATCGGCTGAGATAGCCAAGTTGGCTTATGAGCAGAACTTATCGCTCAAGGAGGCCGCAATGCAGCTGGGGTATGTATCCGAAGAACAGTTTGATAGATGGGTTGATCCTAGGGGAATGGTAGGGGAGTAAAAGAATGATGAATATTGAACATTAAACACCGATTTTCAAAGTTATAATCCCAACGGTTGGGGGTTGGTAAAGAGCAGGATGTACAAACGACACAATGTAAAAACCTTATGATTTACGAAAAAGCAAAACGTATCTTTGTTTGATGAATACCTGTGTTTTATTTTCCCTTGGTTGGTGTTGTTAGATTTATTATCGAAAGTTAATTAGAATGTTTCTCCTAATTCTCTAAACATTTCCATTGATCTTATGTAACGAATATTTAGAGCGTTACAGGGTTCTGGAATTTTAATTTTACTCTTCATTTCAGGTCTACTCACTTCTTGGGTGACAATTGTCCTTGTGGTTATGTCACCCAAAGCATAAGCAATAATAAAGGCATCTGCTTCGTCAGCATCTAAGAATTCATTTATAGCATTCTGTGAATAATGAGAACTTCTTGAAAAAGCCCAAAGCGTAACTTGCCTGTATTCATTAATAACTTCTCTAGTGTCTTTGAAAAAATTGACAGGTAAATTATTTGTACACCAATATTCTAATTCATCATTTTTATCGTAAATCGGCTAAAGTAAAATTTAAGGTGCTGGAATTATTATCCTATAATAATAATCTATAATTTGACAGTAAATATTACAAAACAGTTTATGGATCAAGAAGCATTGTTCAAGCAAATGGCCATGATATTAGTTCCAGCAATTTATCTGGAAGATTTTGAAGTGACGAGCATCAAAGACGCACCAGAAGAATG
>Ga0265295_1002845_pt1 | contig 26339 bp, 23 predicted proteins | sample Munlansysbiofilm_FD_192503 | JGI IMG/M metagenome (GOLD analysis project Ga0265295, IMG submission 192503) | Leachate microbial communities from a municipal landfill in Southern Ontario, Canada - Methane capture system biofilm | ecosystem: Engineered > Solid waste > Landfill > Unclassified ... | reverse complement strand
AATTGTTCACCTGATGATGCAACCGGTCTTGTCCCTGGCCCAAAGGTTGGAGAGGCACAAATGGTTAATTATCTTGGAATGGTAGCTACTGGCGATGCAAGTATTAAAAAAGCCGCTCAAAACGGTGGAATTACAAAAATAAAAACAGTTGATTACGATTATACTACAATTTTGGGTATTATCAGCACAACAACAACCAGGGTAACTGGTGAATAAATAATTATCTGATAACTTTGCTTACATTATAAAAGCTGCCCAATATTGGCAGCTTTTTTTTATTTTCCCCGTTATTTCTTTTAAAATTATCAATAAAATTTGCTCAGAACTTAATAATTAACTTATAAAGGTTGAAAAAATTTTTAATTACGCTTAACTTTAACTTAACTTTAACTTTGGAGCTAAAATGAAGAAAAAAATATATTCAATATCTGAACTTGCATCAGAATTGGAAATCAGCCCTTCATCAATAAGATTTTATGAAGAAAAAGGTCTTATTGATCCTGAAAGAACTAAAGGGAACCAAAGAATCTATTCAATAAGGGATAGAGCAAGACTTAAGCTGATTTTAAGGGGTAAAAGATTTGGTTTTTCACTCTCTGAAATCTCTGAAATGATTGGTTTTGCTAATTCTGAGCCTGAAGAAAAGCATCAGCTTGAAAGATCGCTTGAATATTCTGAAAAAAAATTAAAAGAACTTGCCCAAAGAAGAGAAGAACTTGAGTTAATTGAAAAAGATCTTCTTGAAATGAAGGAAAAGTTCATACAACGGCTTAAAAAACTAAAAGAATAAAAAGGAGACTTCCATGTTTGAACACCTAATGAAACCAGAAACTTTAAAGCTGAGAGATGAAGTAAGGGACTTTGTAAAATCCATTCCAAGTGAAATGCTAAATGATATGGATCAGGAAAAAATTCGTTTCCCAAAGGAATTTTTAAAGGAAGCAGGAAAAAGAAATCTGTTTGGATGCAGGTATCCTGTGAAATGGGGAGGACGAGGTCTGGACTGGGTTTCAACAGGTGTTGTAATGGAAGAAGTTGGAGTTCTTGGTTATATTATGGCTTGTACTTTTGGAGTTGGGGCTGAGCTTGTTTGTGATGCTATAATTTCACATGGAACAGATTATCAAAAAGAAAAATATGTTAAGCCTTTATTAAAGGGTGAAATTTTTGCTGCAGAATGCCTTACTGAACCAAGGGGAGGATCAGATTTTTTTGGTGCAACAACAATTGCTGAAGACAAAGGTGATTATTTTGTTTTAAATGGCCAGAAAAGATTTATTGTGGGAGGAGAAGGTGCAGATTTTTTTCTAGTTTATGCAAAAACAGATGTGGACGCAAAACCCCATAAGTCTTTATCCTGCTTTATTGTAGACAGAACAGAAGGTGTAAATGTTGAATATATTTATGGCCTTATGGGATGCAGGGGTGGGGGAACAGCAAGGATTGTATTTAAAGATGTAAAAGTTCCAAAAGAAAATATAGTAGGCCAATTAAATAATGTAATTCCTGTTTTTAATACCATGATGGTTCCTGAAAGGCTTGGAACTGCAGCCATGACTATTGGTGCAGCCAGGCCTGCTTTAGAAATTGCAACAAGATATACAACAAGAAGAAAAGCTTTTGGAAAAGAAATTGCAAATTTTCAGGGTGTAAGTTTCCAAGTAGCAGAAGCAGCAATGAAACTCGATGCTGCAAGAGCTTTTATTTATGCAGCAGCATCTGCCATAGATTCAGGTGTAGAATCAGGCAAAGCTAGAAGACTTGTATCAGAAGCAAAAAAATTTGTTACTGAATCCTGTCAGGATGTTGTGCATAATTCAATGCAGGTAATGGGGGGGATCGGATATACAAATATTTATCCAGTTGAAAAAATTTATAGAGATATCAGGCTTTCAACAATCTGGACTGGATCAAATGAAGTTATGGCAATGATAATTGCACATGAATGGTACAGGGAAATAATGAGCCAGATGAAAGATAAGACCTTAAGAGATTGTGAATTCGATTGTTTAGAAGCACATGCAAAAGATGAAAAAATTTTTGAATAATTTATAAGCCGGGAGTTTTTATGGAGTGCAAAAAAGACAAAAATCTTTTACATTGTAATTGTAGTTATGAGCCGTGTTCAAGAAAAGGTTTGTGTTGTGAGTGTATTAAATATCATTTAAGATCAAGGCAGCTTCCGGCTTGTGCATTTCCAGATTTTGCAGAAAAAACTTATGACAGATCCTTTGAATATTTTGCAGAGCTTGTTAATTTAAAAAAGTTATAAATAAAGGCTTTCTTTTTACCTTTTTTTGATTCAAATTGATATTTATTCTCAAAAATATAATTTTATTCCAGATTAAATTGACTATTTTAAGAATTAAATTTTGAATGTTATGCCTAAAATGAAGAAAATACATTTTTTGTTCAGCTGGATTTAGTTTTAAATTAAATTTAAACTTACCTTAAATAAAGGTGTTAAAATGGAAGACAAAAAAGCTGTTCATCTTGTTATTAAGGGAAGGGTTCAAGGTGTTGCCTTTAGGTGGTATTCAATGAAAAAAGCTGTAGAACTTGAGGTAACAGGCTATGTTAAAAATAATTCAAATGGCAATGTTGAAATGTTCATTGAAGGAAAAGAAAAAAAAGTTGATTCAATGTTAAAATGGTGCAAGACAGGACCGCCTTCGGCTGATGTACAAGAAGTTGAAGAAAAAGTTGAAGATTTTTTTGGTAAATATTCAAAATTTGAAATTCTCTACTGATAAAAGGTAAATTGATTGCTTAATGACAATATTGTAAAATTTGAAATAGATGAAAATTTTCATAAGTTTACCCGAAAGAAAAAAATTTTTTTTGAAAAAGATTTTGTCCTTAAAAGAAAATCCTCAATAAAAGATATTATTGAATCCTTTGGTATTCCCCATACTGAAATTGGGAATCTGATTAAAAATAATAAAGAATTAAATTTTGAATATATTCCTGTTAAAGGCGATCATATACAAATAAAAAGCATTACTTATTCAATTAATGTAAAGTTAAAAACAAAATTAAGACCTTTAAAATTTGATGATATAAAATTTATTGCTGACGTCAATATTGGCAAGGCTGCAATACTTTTACGAGCACTTGGATTTGACACATTGTGGGAAGACAGGCTTGATGACGGTACTATCGCAAAAATATCAGAGGATCAAAAAAGAATTGTTCTAACAAGAGATATTGATCTTTTAAAAAGAAAATCCATTGCTCATGGAATGTTTGTGGATTCAATGCAGCCGTTTGAACAAATAAAACTTATTTTGGAAAGATTTGGTCTTAATCCGCCATATGATCTTTTTTCCAGGTGTACAAGATGCAATTGTATTCTTGAAAGTATTGAAAAAGAAAAAATAATTGACAGGCTTCTTCCCAAAACTAAACTTTATTATGATTCTTTTTTTATTTGTCCAGGGTGCAAAAAAATATATTGGGAAGGTTCTCACAGAGAAAAAATAATTAATGATTTTAAAAAAAATGGAATTCAAATTTAGAATTTTCAAGCGTTATATGAAACAATAGATATAACCATAAAAAATGAAGTTTTAGATAAAAAAATTCAGCCATGATCCAAAAAATATGCTGTAATTGGCCGAAAAATAAAGTTTTTTGTTTAGTTTAAGGAAACAGTAAAATTTAAAGAATTGAAATTTGCTGACTTTAGATTTTTCCCCTTAAGCGGTTATCTAAGAAAAATATTCAGAAGTAAGAAATGGTTTCGCAAGCTTACCTGTTTGAATGTCATATTCAGGGTAATCAATTTTTCTTTGACGGCAAAAAAAAGCAATATCTGGATAAATAAGCTCAAAAAGAGATTTAGTAAATTCTTTTTCAGAAAGGTTGGAGTTTTCATACATTCCTTTGATATTTCTTTGCCTTTCGGCTTCAAAAAGAATAATTGCACATGCAACTGAAACATTTAAAGACTGAGTCATTCCATGCATAGGTATGTAAATACATTTATCACAGAGATTGGCAGTTTTGTCATTGATTCCCTTACGTTCTGCACCCATTACAAGTGCTGTTTTTTTTGTGAAGTCAAATTGTCTGAAATCCAGAGAATTTTTTGAAAAATGTGCGGCAACAACCTGATAATTATTTTTTTTGAAAAAAGATATTGCCTCTTCGGAATTTTGATGCTGAGTAAGTCTTACCCATTTTTTAACTCCGCCTGATGTTTTCTGGGTAATTCTTATTTTATCATTTTCTGCTGCTGCGTGTATATCGTAAATACCTACAGCATCGCATGTTCTAGCTATTGCTGCAAGATTATGGGGTTTATGGACATTGTCTATAAGTATGGTCAGATCATGCTGACGTTTTTTTAGTGATTGTTTTATTTTGTTAAATCTATTTTTATTCATAATTTTATCCTGTGGGCATTTATATAATATGAAAAAAATAAATCAATTGAAAAAATTAAAACTTTATCTATAATTTAATAGGGATTAATTAATTTAAACACCAATAAGAAAAAGGATATAATTTATGAAAAGAAATATTTTTAAAATTTCATTAATGGCGTTTTTTATATTTTTTTATGTTTATGGAGTTTCCTTTGCCGAAAAAATAAAAGTAGGGGCACTTCATTTCCCTCCATTTTATGTTGTAAACTCTAAAGATGACGTTTCAGGAATTTATGTAGAAACTTTAAAAACCATTTTTAATAATGCAGGACTTGAGTATACTTTTGAAGGTTATCCCCCTAAAAGGCTTTATATAGCTGTTGCAGACGGGCTAGTAGATGTTTGGATGGGGACAAGAGGCGTCGAAATATATGAAGACAAAACTCTTTATGTAAAGGAAAAAATTGCAGATATTTACTTAAGATGTTTCAGTGTAGACAATACACCTGAAATTAAAACAATAGATGGCTTGAAAGGGCATAAAATAATTACAATTCTTGGATATAATTATGGTGGGTTTATAAGCTTTTTGAATAATCCTGCAAATAAGATTGAGCAGGATCCAGCTTCAAGCCATGAATTGGCTTTTAAAAAACTCAAGGCCGGAAGAGCACAATATGTTTTAGATTATAAACTCCCGTCAGAAACTGTTTTAAAAAAATTAGATATTCCAGGGCTCAAGTGGAATGATTTGCAAACAATAGGGATTTATATTTCCATATCCAAAAAATCCGAAAGAGCCAATGAAATATATGAAAAATTAACAAAAAGTGTTGCTGAATTAAAAAAAGCAGGAAAAATTTAAAACAATTGAATAAGGCAGGAGCTTCTTGCCTTATTCGTCAAATAAAATAGATCTGATTGAAGAAAAATATTCATCTATTCCAAGAGAAAAAATTGTATTGTGGCCTGCATTTAAAATTTTAACAATTTTTTTATTTTCAGTCCCTGCATTTTCAAATAACTTTTTTCCTTCTGAAAAAGGTATTATTTCATCATATTCACCATGAATTATTAAAACAGGTTTTTTAAATAGTGATATTTTTTCTTTATGATTTAAAGGGTCATCTAAATTTTCAAATTCATTGCTGTAAAAGCCAAGATTTTTTAAAAGCTTTTTAAAATTAAAAAAACCTGATTCAATTATAAGAGCATCAAAATAGTCTTTTGAACTTGCAAGATGTATTGCTGATGCCGATCCAAGAGATCTTCCCATAATTACAAATTTGCCTGAAAAATTATTTTTTTGTCTGTAAGTTTGTACAAAATCACCAATTTTATCAGCATCTGAAATCATTGAAGAAAGAGAAGGACTGCCATTTGAAAAACCATATCCTCTGTAATCAACAGGCATGAAATTTATATTCTGATTAGCAAAAATAAAACCAAGTTCATCATAATCATTAACAATTTCACCATTGCCATGAAAATATAAAATAAATGGTGCTTCTTTTGAAGCTTCGAATAGTGAAGCACCAAGTATTATATCTTTTTTTGGAAAAATTTCTATTCGCTTAATGGAAGATGATTCTTTGTCTGATTTCCTGGGATGAAATAAAAAATAATTTATTTCAGGGGTATCAAATTTTTTTAAAAGTTCCATTTTAATCCTTTAAATCCTGCTCAAGCAGATTTTTTTCCTGGAAGATAGAATTTTCAGAATTATTTGATTTTAAAAAATTTTCTATGTCTTTAATACGCTTGTTGGTTATTCTTTCTTCTACCTCTCTTTTTTTGATTTCTTTATTAATATTTTCTAGTTCTTTTTTTAATTCAGAGATTAGATTATTGTTTTTTAAATTATTTACTTCCTTGTTAAGAAAATCTGTTGCTTTGGAAATTTCAAGCATCTTAGCATTTATGGTATTGATTTTTTGATCCATAATTTTTTTTAGGTCATTTTGTTCTTTAAAATTTTCAATTATTTTTAGGTTTTTTTCAATATTTTCCTTGTTTGTATTAACATTACCTAAAATATTATTATGATCTTTTTGAAGATGTGCTAAATTTTTTGAAATTGAAATTATTGTTGCCTTGTTTTTATTTGAGATTTGAAGCTCTGAATTTAATTTTTTCCCAAGTTCATCGCATGATGAACTTAAAATTTCAATTTTTTTCTTTAAAATATCTATTTCACTTGAATAATTAGTTATTTTATCCTCAAAGTCCTTGATATGGCTTTCTATTTTTTCTGTTTTAGAAGCATTTTTAAAAATTGTGTCTTTAAACTCTGAGGATAATTTTGTAAGGCTTTTTTCTTTGTTGGAATTTAATTCCTTAATGGAATTTTTTAATTCTGCATATCCAAAAAAACCAATTGCAATTATAACAGCTGGTATTAATACAGAAATTACTACAAGAGAAAAAGCAAGTTTTTCAGTTTTTCGCTCAAGAATTTTAGTTTCAAATGAATTGTCCATATTCATTTAAAAATTACTCCCATTCTATAGTTGCTGGAGGTTTGGAGCTGATATCATATGCGACCCTGTTTATTCCCTTAACTTCATTTATTATTCTGTTTGAAATTTTGCCAAGAAGTTCATATGGAAGTTTTGCCCAGTCTGCTGTCATGGCATCTTTGCTTTCAACTGCTCTTATTACAGCGGTATTTTCGTAAGTTCTTTTGTCTCCCATAACTCCTACAGTTTTAATTGGAAGAAGAACAACAAATGCCTGCCATAAAGACTTATAAAAGCCTGCCTTTTTTATTTCTTCTCTTAATATTGCATCTGCCTCACGCAATATATCAAGGCGTTTTTTGGTAATTTCACCAAGAATTCTTATTGAAAGACCAGGTCCGGGAAACGGCTGTCTCCAGACAATTTCATCGGGAAGACCAAGGGATTTTCCAAGTTCCCTTACTTCATCCTTAAATAGATATTGAAGAGGTTCTAAAAGATCAAGTTCCATTTTTTCAGGAAGTCCTCCAACATTGTGGTGGGATTTTATTACTGAAGAAGGTCCTCCAAAGGCTGATTTTGATTCAATAACATCAGGATAAAGTGTACCTTGAGCAAGAAAAGATGCACCTTCTATTTTTTTTGCACTTTCTTCAAATACTTCAATAAAAAGATTCCCTATAATTTTTCTTTTAAGCTCTGGATCAGTAACTCCCTTTAAGGCATTTAAAAATCTTTCAGATGCGTCAACAAATTCAATATTTACTTTTAGATGTTCATAAAGAATCTTTTCAAGAAGAAATCTTTCATCTTTTCTTAAAAGTCCGTTATCAACAAAAATACATTTGAGATTGTCTTTTATTGCTTTATGGATCAGGACAGCTGCAACAGATGAATCAACACCTCCGCTTAACCCTAAAATAACTTTTTTGTCTTTTACAGCGTTTTGAATTTCCCTGATTGAAGTTTCAGCAAAAGACTCCATTGTCCAATCCCGTTTGCATCCACAAATGGAAATAAAATTGTCTATCATTTTAGAGCCTTCAACTGAATGAACAACTTCAGGATGGAATTGAAGAGCATAAAAATTTTTATTTTTATTTTCAATCGCTGCTATTTCTGTGTTTTCTGTTGAGCCAGATATTTCAAATCCCTTGGGAAGTTTTTTTACAGAATCTCCATGGCTCATCCAAACAGTACTGTCTGAAATATTTTTAAAGAGGCCATCTTTTAATTTCATATCAATTTTTGCAAATCCATATTCCCTTTTATCTGTGTGTCCAACGCTTCCGCCAAGGGCTTCGGTCATAAGGTGCATGCCGTAGCAGATTCCAAGCACAGGAATTTTAAGTTCAAAAATTTCAGGATCACATTTTGGGGCATTAAGGTCATAAATACTTGCAGGGCTTCCAGATAAAATTATACCTTTCGGGTTTGCTTTTTTTATCTGGTCAATTGAAAAATTCGGGGGTTCAATAATACAGTATTCATTATGCTCTCTAACTCTTCTTGCGATAAGCTGGTTGAATTGTGAACCGAAATCTATTATTAAAATCATTTTAAGACCTTTCTTTTTATATCAATCATTTTGTGCTTTTTCCGATAAAAAAGAGCAAATTGCAAGGATAAATAACACGGGAAGACTAAAGAATAATAATGTTTGACAGCCTTTATATCGATGGTATAATAACTTAAATTATTTTGATAATCTACCAGAAATGTTTTTTTCATAATTGAATCTATTTTTAAAATCAGTAAACAGACTTTATTTTTGGGTTGATATACATCGTTTATCCTGATAAACATACGAGCTGTTTAAAAATTGGAAATAGATAATTTTTTTAAGGGGAATAAATGAACGAGTTTTTAAAAAATTTGCGAAGCCAGCAAAAAGATAAATATCCAGGTTCTTACAGATCACCTTCAGATGGGAATACAGCTTATCCCCATCCTGACAGAAGAAGCGGAGGTGACAGGAGAAACAGCTCATCTTTAAGAAATTTTAATCCTGAAATAATTTTGAAAAAAATTTCTGAAGTCATTCCAGATGTTAAACTTATGCTAAGTTCTGTTTCTGAAGCAAATGAAAAAATAATTGAAGCACTTGATCGTCAAGTTGAGATTGAGGAAGAAAGAAACGAAATTCTTGAATCAATAGGAAGAAGTCTTGAAATTATTGCTGAAAGAGAAATAAGTATTTTTGAATCTGATAATCATGAACCAGCAAAAATAAAAAAAATATCAAAAGAAGAAAAAGATGAAATTTTAGATTTAATTGTTTCAATGAGAGAAAATAACTCGACATATGAGCAGATTGCAGATTACCTTGAGTCTGAAAGAATACCCACATTTTCCAATAAGGGCCATTGGCATGCACAAACTATTCACAGGCTTTATCAGCAAAGAAAAGCAGAGCTTGATTCATAGAAAGACCTTTTATCCATTTCAAAATTTTTTAAATTTAATCATTAAAATATCTAATTACTTGCTGAACGAAAACGGTCGTTTTTGTTTATTTCTGCGTTAGATTTAAAAGTTAATCTTTAAAATACTCAATGTATCCTAAAGGTTAAATTTTTCATCTTCCCTGAGCTGAACAAAAAATTTTCGTTTTCAGCTAGCACTGTTAAATATATTTTGATTGGACTTAATAGAAAAATTAAGTTTTCAGCATTTTTTTAAATAACAAATTCACCGTTTTTATAAATTATAATATTTTCCCCTGATTTTAATAAGGCTTTAACTGTTTTTTCTTCAGTATTTACAATATCCCAGTGAATTGCAGATTCATTAAATCCAAGTTCTTTTTTTAAATTAGAATTTAATTCTTGAAGGCTGCCGTTGTAGCTGTCAGAGTATGAGCTTCCAAGAGCTATATGAACATTGCCGAAATTTCCGCCAAAATTTTCATCATAAAGTGTATTGGCCATAAAAGAGTCAATTTTTGAAAAATTTTTGTCTGTCATGGAAAACTCGCCTATTTTTTTTGAACCTTCATCTGTTTCAATGGTTTTTAGTAAATATTCTTCTCCCTTGTCTGCCTTTGCAGATACAATTTCTCCGTTTTTAAATTCAACTTTTATATTTTCAATAATATTTCCGCTTCTAAATGAGGGCTGATTTGCGAAAAATGTTCCTGAAGTATATCTGTAATCCGGTGTAATAAATATTTCAAAGCTTGGTATATTTCTTCCTGAAAGACCAAGCCATTTTCTTTTATCTCCCTGCTTAACATAAAGATCTGTGTTTTTGGATTTTATATGAAAATAATCAATATCAAGTTTTGAAAGCTTTTGTTTTGTTTCATCAATTTTTAATGCAGTTTTTTCCCAAATTTTTATTGGATCATTTTGATTTAAAAAACAGGCTTTTGATATTTTTTGTGCATAGCCGTAGATGTCATATTTTGCTGCCTCAGCAAGAACCTTTGTTGGATACATGCAAAGTGTCCATGAATAATCGCCGGATTTTTCCCTTTCATTTAAAATATTTCTTAAAAATGTCCTTGACTTTGAAAATGCTGATAGTTTGTTAAAATCTGCATTTTTTAAATGGTCAAGGGATTTTGGAGCAATTAATGTGATTGTACCAGAAATTTTATTCAAATATTCTTCATATCCTGGCTTGATTGAAGTAATTTGGTCAATGTCTGAATTTTCAAAAAAAAATTTTTCAAGCTCAGGTGATTTCAAAAGATTTAGATCAGGATTAAAGCCTTTTATGAGAAGTTTTTCAAAAATTTTTTCAGCTAGTAAAAAAGCATCAGATTCATATTTTATTTCAATGAATGAATTTTTTTCCAAAGGCTTTTTCCTAGCTCTTTGAAGGCCCCAGATCATGATGTCAGCGTAATTATCAATCTCTTTTTCACTAAAAAAATTATTATTCATGGGTTCCGTCTTTTAGAAAATATTTGTGATATTCATCTTCGGAAATATGATTTTTTAAAAGTGTAAAAATTAGATTATGAAGATAATCTAGTTCTTTATCTTCAAGTTTTGGAAGAAGTAACTCCATAAATTTATCTTCTGAAAGTTTTTGTAGATAATAATGTATTGCTTCTTCACTGTGTTTTCTTGAAAGACCAAATGCAGGGTCTCCGTAATTTTTTGCAAATTCATGGGAATGTTCTTCTTTCAATTTCAGCCTCTTTGAATTAAATATTAAAATTTTAAAAACAAAGGTAAAATTAACAGAAAATTATTTTTAGGCAATAGAAACTTTTTTGGGATTAAAAAATGGGAAAATATGGAATTGAAATAATAGATTTCTTTAATGGCTTTGATGGGAAAAAAATAAGATATGGGATTTTTGGAGAAAAAAATTATTCGGGTATAATTTTTATTTTACAGGGAAGGGCAGAGTATTTTGAAAAATATCACCATATTGCAAACCACTATATTAAAAAAGGTTTTCTCGCTGTTACAATGGACTGGAGAGGACAAGGCGGTTCAATACGGGAACTTTCTGATAGTGATAAAGGGCATATAAAGGATTTTTCTCATTATCAAAAGGATTTTAAAATTTTTGTAAATTTAATTTCAAAATTTTTAAAGCCGCAAATCTCTGTTTACGGGATTGCTCATTCAATGGGAGGACACAATCTTTTAAGATATATAATTGAAAATAAAGGAAGTTATTTTAATAAAATTATTCTTTCATCACCAATGCTTGGGATTGAAACATTTCCTTTACCTCAAAAAATTGCATTTTTTATTGCCAGATCATGCGTAAAGTCAGGTTTGAAAAATCATTATGTAATTAATACCGGACCATATAAAGAGCCTGACTTTATAAATAATTCACTGACATCAGATTATCAAAAATTTTTTGAAAATATTTTTTATCTTAGAAAAAAAAGAGAATTCGCAATTGGAGGACCAACATATTCATGGGTTTACAATGCTTTTTTATCAATGGAATATATTAAAGAAAATATTTTAAAAATAGATGAAAATGTAAAAACAAAAATTATTTATGGATCAAATGACAGGGTTGTTAAAATTGATTTGATCAAAAAACTTTCAAAATTTATGAGCGAAGCACCTTTTGAAATAAAAGCAGGAAAGCATGAACTTATGATGGAAAATCCTGAAAAACTAAAAATTTTTCTAAATGAGGCAGACAGATTTTTTCAGGCTGATTGATTATGTTCTCTTAAAATAAAAATTATTTTTCTATTTGTTCCTCCAGAATAATAACCCAGCTTTTGGCCTGATTTTATAACTCTGTGACAAGGAATCAAAAAAGGCAGCGGGTTGTTTTTCATAGCTGTTCCAACTGCTCTTTGTGCATTTTTGAAACCTGCTTTTTCTGCAAGTTCTTTGTATGACAGAAGCTGGCCAGGATTTGTTTTTGATAGGGTTTTTAATATTTTTATAAAAAAAAGGCTCCCTTTTATTCCTGTTTTAATAATATTTTCTTTTTTGGAAAAAAATAATTTTTCCAAAAAATATTCACAATGTTTTTTTGATTTTACAAATGTAGAATCAGGAAAATTTTTTAAAATGTAAATATTATCTTTTTCTGTATTGTCAAAATCAATGGCTAAAATTTGCATATCGTTACAAAAAATTCTTATTTTTCCAAATTTAGTTTCAAATGTATAATAATAAATATGCAAAGGATTTTCTTCAATTTTTTGAATTAAAGCCTTTGGGTTAAAAGTTTTTAATTCAAGAAAATTTTTAAGGTCATTATTTTCTTCTGTAATTTGAAGAGCTTTAGTTTGAATAAATTTTATATTCAAATTTTCATTTTTTGTCTGGTTCAACATGAATAATAATATCTTCAATATCAGGGTTTTTTTTCATTATTTGTTTTTTTACAGATTCTGCAATTGTGTATCCTTTTTTTACACTTATATCACCTTTTACTATTATGTTAAGATCTGCAAAAATTTTAAGGCCGTTATATCTTGTTCTTAATTTTTCGGCATCAATTACATCAGGAATATTTTTTGCCGTTTTTATAATATTATTGCAAATATTTTGGGATGCACCTTTTCCAAGGATTTCTTCAAGTCCAGGCCATAAAATTTTAAGGGATGCCTGAAAAATAAAAACTGAAACAATTAAAGCACCAGCAATGTCAATGTATTTAATTTCAGGCAATAAAATTGCACCTGCAACAGCAAAAAAAGCAGGTATTGAACTTAGTGCATCAAGCCTGTGATGCCAGGCATTGGCAATAAGTGCAGGACTTTTTATTTTTTTCCCAAAATTATTTGTTATTCTATAAAGAATTTCCTTTGAAATGATAGATAGCAGTGCTGCATAAAGTGCAATTTCTTTTGGAATTGAATTTTTTGGTTTGTCAAGATCAGTAAGAGCATCGTAACCTATTGCAAATGAGGCACAAAGAAGTACAAATCCTAAAATCAGAGTAGTTATTGTTTCAAGTCTTCTGTGACCATAAGGATGTTCAGCGTCAGGTGGTTTTGTCCAAAACAATACTCCAGCCATTATGATTATATCTGTAATTGAATCGCTTAAGCTGTGAATCGAATCGGCTATTAATGCCTTGGAATTTCCAAAATATCCCCCGCAAAATTTAATTGCAGAAAGGATAAGGTTTACAATTAACCCAACACTTAAAATTAATTGAGTTTTTTTGAGTTCAGATTTTTGTTCCATAAGTAATAATACCAGTTGTTTATTTTTTTTAATGATAAATAATATTTTATATTTTTATTAAATTAAAATTCTTTATATACAAATACTTATTTTTAAATTAATTAAAATAAATATTTATAAAAAAAAATATATTTTCTATACTAACATTGTTTTTAATTAAAATTCGGTGTCTTATGTACGAAGATAAACGACAGCATAAAAGATTTAAGGTAAATGAAGACGTTTTTGTTTCATTTAATGATTCATATCTTATTGGAAAAATTAGAGATATAAGCAAAGGCGGCTTGTGCTTTGAATATATTTCCCTTGAGCAGTCAGATAAAATCGGGTCTTTAAAAAGAGCCTTTATTAATATTTGGACACCTTTTGATGATATTTCAATTGCAAATCTTCCCTGCGAAACTGTTTATGATTATAAGTCAAAACAAATAAAGATTATAGAAGATTATGAATCAAGAAGGTGCGGTTTAAAATTTTTGTATGTTGACGGTTATCTTGAATCAGAGCTTGAAAAATTTAAGTTAGAAGAAATTAAATTTTTATAAAAATCAAATGCAAATTAAAATCCTTTAAATTTTTCCTTTCATAAGAAAATCTTTTTTTTCAATTTGATATCAGATTCAAAATTTAATCCCCTAAATATTTCAGTATTATAAAGGTTAAATTTTTCAATTCAGCTGAACAAAAAATTTTTGTTTTCATCCAATGGCTAACTTAGTTAGTTTGTTTAGTTAAAAAATTGAGTTGAAAAAAATTATTTAACTTTATATCAAAAGTAATGATTAAAAAATATTTAATTATAAATAAGGAGTTCAAAGTGGGAGGAAAAATAGTAGCAGGCTTTTTTTTTGTAATTGTTGGATTCAGCTCAATCTTTTTTTTTACAGGTGCACTTATTTTAAGAATATCAACTCAGTTTTTTGATCCAAAACTAAGAATTTTGCATCTATATACATGTTTTTGGGCCAGCGTATATATCTGGATGATGAAATGCTGGAAATATAAAGTAAAAGGAAAACATAATGTAAAAAGGGGAAGAACCTATGTAGTTGTTTCCAATCATCAGTCCCAGCTGGATATTCTTGTTGCCTTTACATGCTTTTTTCATTTTAAGTGGGTTTCTAAAATTGAGGTATTCAGCCTTCCTTTGATTGGATGGAACATGAGACTTAACAAATATATAAAACTGAAAAGAGGTGATAAAAAAAGTATTGCAGAAATGATGGATGAAGCTGAAAAAACACTTAAATCAGGAAGCTCTGTTTTTATTTTCCCGGAAGGGACAAGATCTGAAACCGGAATTTTAAGGCCTTTTAAACCTGGCGCATTTATTCTTGCCAAAAAACTTAAACTTCCTGTACTTCCAATAGCAATAAACGGAACAATCCATGCTTTGCCAAAATACAGTATAAATTACCAGGGTGTTCACAATATGGTTATGGAAATTTTAAAGCCGGTTGAATATGAAGTATTTAAAGATATGGAAGTTGAAGAATTTGCAGATTATGTAAGAAATATGATTGCAAAAAGAGTCAGTGCTCATAATGCCGGTGGATATTTGAATGAAAAACTTTAACATATGTTTTTCAAATAAAATTGAAAACCTGGTTTATGAACTTTCTAGTTCCCTAAAAAAAAATTGCGGAAGTGTTTTTGAGCCGGAAATAATAGTTGTTCAGAGCAAAGGAATGGAAAAATACCTTTCCCTTGAATTATCAAAGCAGCTTGGAATTGCAGCCAATTTTTTGTTTTTATATCCAAATTCAATGCTTGAATACTGCCTTGAAAAAACAGGGATTTTTAAAAAAAATTATAAAAATTCCTCTAAAGATATTTATACATGGGCAATAATGGAGCTGATTTTTGAATTTAAGGATAATAAAATTTTTAATGAAGTTTTGGATTACGTTAAAATTAACGATGAAAAAATAAGCATTGAAAAACTTTATCAGCTTTCTGAAAAGATTGCCCGGCTTTTTAAAGAATACCAGATATTTCGGCCTGAATGGATTTTACTCTGGGAGGAAAATGAAAATGAAGCAGGGTGGCAGTCATTCCTCTGGAACAGGCTTGCAAAAAAACTTGAAATCGGCTCCCTTCCAAAATCAGTTCATAATATATTTAACCAATTTGAAGAAAATACTGAAATTTTAAAAAACCTTCCAAAAAGGATTTCAGTTTTTGGAATTTTTTCCCTTCCAAAAATTTATCTTGATGCTTTAAACTTTTTTTCAAAGACTTGTGAGGTAAATCTTTATCTTTTAAATCCATGTCTGGAATACTGGGGAGAAATTTTATCTGAAAAAAGAATAGACAAAATAAAAAGAAAATCAGATGAAACAAATCTTTATCTTGAGTCAGGCAACTCATTACTTGCTTCTTTTGGAGAAACAGGAAAAGTTTTTTTTGATATATTAAATGAATATGAAATAAACAGGTTTGATGATTTTTTTGTCAAGCCTATGGAAACTTCTATTTTGTCCTGCATTCAGTATTCCATATTAAATCTTTTTAATTATTCAAATAAAGAGAAGTTTAAAATCAGCAGTTTTGATAACTCTGTTAGAATTCATTCGTGTCACTCGCCAATGAGGGAAATGGAGATATTAAAGGATAATATTTTATATATACTTGATATAGACGATCAAATTGAAATATCTGATATAATAGTAATGATACCAGATATTGAAAAATACTCTCCATACATAAGAGCAGTTTTTGGAAGAACCAATGATGATAAAAAAATTCCATTTTCCATAGCAGACAGGTCTGCAAAATCTGAAAATAAAGGACTTGACTGTTTTTTTGGAATACTTGGTATTTTTACCTCAAGATTTGAAGCCTCGCTTGTAATAGATCTTTTAGAGGATAAAATAATATATGAAAAATTTATGCTTAATGAAAAATCTGTTGAAAAAATTAAAAACTGGGTTTTTGATTTAAAAATTTCCTGGGGATTGGACAGTGAATTTAAAAAAAATATGGATTTTTCGCCTGACAACATAGGAACATGGAAAAAAGGCCTTGATATTTTGTGTCTTGGACATGCGTTAAGTCCTGATTCAAATATATGTTTTAACAGTATTTTCCCTTTGTTTGAGATTGATTCGTCTGACCAGGAAACATTGTCAGGATTAATGGAGTTTTATTTTAAAATAAAAAAATACTATGAAATTATTAAAGGCAATACATATTTTGTTTCAGAATGGGCCGATATTTTTTCAGAACTTTGTGATGATTTTTTATATTTTGAAAATAAAAATGAATTTGATTTTATAAATCTTAAAAAAATTTTTACAGATTTAAAGGAAGAGGCCTTGGCTTCCAATAGCCAGATCAAGGTTCCTTTTTCAGTGATGTATCAAAGAATTGAAAAAATAGTGTCATCATCTTCTTCAGGGTATGGCTTTTTGGACGGAAGACTTACTTTTTGTGCCATGCTTCCAATGAGAAGTATTCCATTTCAAATGATTGCTGTATGCGGTTTAAATGAAGGTGATTTCCCAAGAAGTTATTTTCCTCCAAATTTTGATCTAATGGCAAGATTTCCTAAAAAGGGTGACCGCCATATAAGAGATGATGATAAATATCTTTTTCTTGAAACAATTATTTCTGCAAGAAAATATCTTTATTTAAGCTATATTGGAAATGATATCAAAACTGATTCAATAATTCCTCCATCTTCTGTTTTATCTGAATTTACAGATTATATTGAAGATAATTTTATTTCAGATAAAAACATAATAAAACAGATAACAAGAAACCATTTTGCACCTTCATTTTCTTCTGCATATTTTAAATTTGACAACCCTTTAGAAGCTGATTCAAATGGCAGTGTTTTTTCATATTCAAAAAGATTTATGGAGCTTTCAAAGGATATTTTTTCTGAAAAAAAAGCAAATTTTATTTTTAATGATGAACCTTTAAAAAGAGCTGAAGAGTCTTTAAGCGATTTTATAGATATAAATTCAATAACAGGCTTTTTTAAAAATCCCCAAAGGTTTTATTTGAAAATTAATTCAATTGAAACAGGCACAAACTTTGAATTTTTTGAAGACAGGGAAATTTTTAACCCTGATGGACTTTTAAATTATTTAATTTCAAATGATCTTCTCAATATGTTTTTAAAGGGAAATGACGAAGAAATCTGTCAAATGATAATGAAAAGCAGAAATTTGCTTCCATATGGCAAAACAGGAATAATTTTTTATAATAAATTAAAAGAGGAAATTTTATTTTTTTTAAGCATACTTAAAACTTATCTAGTAAATATGAAGAAGATTTCTCTTGATGTAAATTTTGAAAATACCAGGGTTAAAGGCAGTATTGATTTATATGACGGAGATATTGTTCTTTTCAGATATGGCAAAATTAAGCCTGTAAATATGATTGAGCTTTGGATAAAGCATAATTTTGTTCTTTTTTCTGAAAATAATGATTTTAATAATAATTCCATATTTGCCGGAGCAGAAAAAAATTTATTTACAATGTTAAAATTTAATGAAGTGGAAAAAAACAAAGAGTATTTAGAAAATTTAATATCTTTATATCAAAAAGGTTCAATAACTCCACTTTGTTTTGACCCTGATCTTTCATATGAGTATGCAAATTCATTAAATGAAAAAATTAAGAAAAATCAAGGCTGTCTTACAGATGAAATACGTGAAGAAGAGCTTTTAAAAATTAAAAATAAAATGGAGTCTGCAAATTCATTTAAGGATTATTCTTTAATAGAAAAAAATTTCAGAGGTTTAGATTTTATTAATAATGATTTTGCCAAAACTGCTGAAACTGTTCTTTTACCAATGATAAATAAAATCAAGGAAATCTAGCTTAATTTATATGAAAATTTTTGATCCCTTTAAAACAGATATTAATAATCTTACAACTCTTATTGAGGCAAGTGCAGGAACAGGCAAAACCTATACAATAACTTCAATTGTATTAAGGCTTATTCTGGAAAAAGGCCTTGCTATTGAAGAAATCCTTGTTGTTACATTTACAGAGGCTGCTGCTTCAGAATTAAAGGACAGGATTTTAAAAAGATTAAGAGACGCACTCAAGGGATTTGAGTTTTTTTTGAACAATCAAAAAGAACAAGTTGAAGACCCTTATATATTAAGCCTTATTGAATCATGCAAAGATTTAGACTCTGGTATGGAAAAAATTATTTGTGCAATAAGAAATTTTGATCTTTCATGTATTTTTACAATTCATGGATTTTGTTACAAAATTTTATCAGAGCATGCCTTTGAAACAAAAAATTTTTTTGAATCCAAAATTTTAACTGATGAATCCCTTCTTATTCAGAAATGTGCAGATGATTTTTACAGAAAATATATTGATGAATGCAGCTATAAAAAAGCTGATCTTCTTTTTAAATATCAGATCGGTCCAAAAGATATTGCCTCTATAGTAAAAAAATATTCCAATTATCATGACATAAAAATTGTAAGTCTTAAGCCAAGTGAAGAATTTGAAAAAATAATTGAAGAATTTAATGATTATGAAAAAGAAGCTGCAAAAATCTGGAAGTCTGAAAAAAAACAAATTATCAGTATTTTAAGTGATTCAGATATTTTTAAAAAAACTTTTTCAGGACATGAATATCTTGATGAAAGAATAAGATACCTAGACACTATTTTTGAATCCGATGGAAATCCTGTTTCAGTTTATGCAAGTGATAAAATAAATGGAAGGAAAAATCCTTTTTTGTATTTCACAAGTTCAGAGATTTCAAAGGGAGTAAAAAAAGGGAAAAAAGCTAAAGAGCATATTTTCTTTGAAAAAGCACAGGCTCTTTGTGAAATAGCTTTTGAAGCAGAAGAGGAAGAACTTAGATTTATTTTTGATTTTAAAAAAACAGGATTTATTGAAACATCAAAACTTCTTTTTGATTTAAAAGAAGAGCAAAAAATTTTAGGATTTGGTGATTTTTTAATAAAACTTAAAACTGCATTAGATAAAGACACAGAAAATAATCTGAAAAATATATTAAGAAAAAAATACAAGGCTGCATTAATAGACGAATTTCAGGATACTGACATAATTCAGTATGAAATTTTTAAAAAAATATTCAAAGGTTACTCACCTCTTTTTTTTATTGGTGATCCAAAGCAGGCAATTTACAGATTCAGGGGTGCAGATATTTTTGCCTACTTAAATGCAAGAAAAGATGCAGATCAGATTTTTACATTAAATAAAAACTACAGGTCTTCACATGCTGCTGTAAAAGCTGTAAATAATATTTTTTCATATTCCAAAAATCCTTTTTCAATTGAAGAAATAAATTACATTAAAATTGAAGCAGCTAAACCAGAAAATGACTCAATGATTGAAAACGGGACAGTATCAAGCGGTGTTGAATTTGTTCTTATGACAGAAGAAGCGGCAAAAAAAGTTCCAGACAAGAAAAAATTTATTTTAAAGTATATTGTATCTGAAATCTCAAGACTTTTATCAATGTCCCAGAATAAAAAATTTTCAATTAATGATAAGGAAATTTTACTTTCTGATATAGCAATTCTTGTAAAGGAAAATCAGTTTGGAAGGGAAATAAGAAAATATCTTGAAGAAAATAATATTCCAAGTGTTCTTACAAGTGAAGAATCAGTATTTGACACAGAAGAAGCTGAAAATATTTTAGAATTTCTTGACTGTGTTGAAAATTATTCAAATGAAAGAAAAATAAAAAAAGTTCTTACAGGCGGACTTTTTTTAATGTCTGCCTCAAACCTTAACAATGCTTTATCCAATGAATCTGAATGGACAGAAATTTTAAATAAATTTAAAATCTTCAATGAACTCTGGACAAATTCATCTGTAATGGAAATGCTTAACTCTCTTTATTATGAGCATAATATTTTAAATATTCAGGCAAAGCTTGTTTCAGGTGAAAGAAGGGTTTCAAATCTTATTCATATTTTTGAGATTTTGCATGAAGAGGAAATGAAAAACCGCCATGGTAAAAAATCACTTATAAACTGGCTTGCAGATAAAATTTACAACAGCAGCAGTTCTTCAGATGAATTTCAGCTTAGAATGGAAAGTGACAGAAAAAAATTAAAAATAATGACTGTTCACAAAAGCAAGGGACTTGAATTTCCAATAGTATTCTGCGCCTTTTTTCCAAAAAAGAAAATGAATATTAATAAAGACGGTGTATTGTATCATGACATGGAAACACAGGAACTTATTCTTGATTTCAGTGCTGATTTAAATCAGTTCCCAAAGGCGATACTTAACGAAGAACTTATAGCAGAAGATTTAAGAACTTTTTATGTATCAGTAACAAGAGCAAAATATAAAACTTATGTATTTCTTGGTTTTGATGAAGATAAAAATGATTCTTATGCTTTAAGGCTTTTTTCAAAAAAACAAAATATGGATTCAGATAATTATTCAAATGAGACAAAAGACGTTTTCTCTACAATAAAAATGATTTCAGCAAATTCAGAAGGTTCCATAAGCTTTTGTATTCATGAATCTCCAAAAAATTTTCCACTTCATAATTACAGTATATCAAATGAAATTCAAATTTTTAAAAGATGCGAATTTAATAAAGAAATTGAAAAAAGTTTTCAGATTTCAAGTTTTTCTCTTGTATCCTCAAAAAAGGAAAAAGACGATGAAAGGTTTGATTCTCAGTCAGAAAAAACACCTGATAAGTCAAAAATAAATGATAATGAGCTAAATATATTCAATTTTCCAAAAGGTGCTTTTGCAGGGATTTTTTTTCATTCAATATTTGAAGATTTGAATTTTTGTGCATCTCATGAAGAAATTGAGGATCTGGTCAAACTCAAACTTGAAAAATATGGTTTTGAAAAAGACTGGCTTTTTTGTATTACTCAGATGGTTGAAAATGTATTGAATAAAGAACTTGAGAGTGGACTTTTTTTAAAAAATATAAAAAATGACAAAAAAATAACTGAACTTGAATTTTTTTATCCCTTACAGGAAAACGAAATAAATAATTATTTAAAAAAACTTGGCTCACTTGAACTTAAAAATGAATTCAGGGAAATACTTAAAAATATATATGCAAATGAATCAAAAGGGTTCATGAAAGGTTTTATTGACCTTGTTTTTGAACATGAGAACAGGTTTTATGTTCTTGACTGGAAATCAAACCATCTTGGATTTTCTTATTCAGATTATGAACCTGAAAAACTATTTCCTGAAATCTGTTCAAATCTTTATTTTTTGCAGTATTATATTTATTCCTATTCCCTTGATAAATATTTAAGATACAGACTTGGGAATAACTATTCCTATTCACAAAATTTTGGTGGGGTTTATTATCTCTTTATCAGAGGGATAGATGATGGCAATGGTAAAAATGGAGTTTTTTATGATATGCCTTTAAAAGTTGAAGTATAATCCCTGTTTAAAAAAATTGACAGCTTCTCAGCTGATGCTTAAAAGCTGTCAATCAGATTTTTTTTGTTGATATTATAGATTTGTTTTAATAAATTCAGTCTGTTCCATTGCGATTTCCATGTGAAAAGATTTTCCATTAATTTTAAAGGCAAGCCTTCTGTGTATCTGATATTCGCAGTCAATTATCAGTGTTATGGCACTGTTTAAGGCAAGAGCTTTTGGCTGGCCGCAAAAAGATGAAAGTTCAAATTTGTCTTCAACAGTTCTCATTAAAAGTCCCATTATCTGGTTTGTTATTTCTCCAATACTGTCTGCAACATCATTTGATGTAAAATCCTTTACAAGTTCATCTTCCGGCATACCCATTGTTTTCATGTATGAAGTATAAATATCCATTGCAGCTGCTTCTGTAAGGTTTATTACCACAAGACCATTGTAGTTTCCTGTAAACTGTACAAAGCAACCAATATCTGGAGTCATTGTTACCTTTGGAATCTGCTGAAAAGTTTTTGAATATTCAATTTTTTGTTTTGTGCTTGTTTCAATTATGTGCTTAGTAGATTTGCAGAGAAGGGTCGCAATTTTATCTATTGTCTGGGGTTCATTGCTCATGGTATTGTAGCCCTTTCAAATGGTTTGATTTATTTTTTTAAATTTAAAATATAGCATAAAAATGAACAGATTAACAAACCCTGATTTAGATTATAATATTTATAACAGCCTTAAGGAAGAATACAGCTTTTCTTTTCTTGATTTTTATTTTTCAAAATTTTTATTGGAAAATGAAGCAGAAAAAAGTTTTATTTTATATTTTTTTCTTATGTATCTCAGTATGCAGACAAGAAAAGGAAGCATTTGCATTGATCTTGATAAAGATGAAAAAATTTCAGAATTTCTGGCTAAATATGTTATTTCAAAAGACTTGTTTAAAAAAGAAATTTATGAATCTTCCTTTGTTGGCACTGATGATAAAAATCTGCCTGTTATCTTTGAAAAAAATCTTTTTTATCTTAACAGGTATTATAATTATGAAAAATTTTTTGCAGAATTTATAATGCAAAAATCCCAGACTGAAAATTATGATTTAAAAAAAATTGATAAGCTTAAAAAAATTATACAAAAATATTTTCCTTTATCAGAAATAAATCCTGACTGGCAGAAATTTGCTGCAATTACTGCATGCATTTCAAATTTTTGTGCAGTTTCAGGCGGACCTGGAACTGGAAAAACAACAGTTACAGTAAAAATAATTGCAATTCTTCTTGAACTTGACTATCCCAAAAAACCAGAAATTTTGCTTTGTGCTCCAACTGGAAAGGCTGCATCAAGAATGGTTGAAGCAATAATAAGTGCTATTTCAAATATTGGCCTTGATGATGAAATTAAAAAATATTTTCCTGTTAAAGCATCAACAATTCACAGGCTTCTTGGTTTTTTACCTAAAACAAATAAATTTTTGTACAATAAAGAAAACAGGCTGAAAGCTGATATTGTAATTGTAGATGAAGCATCAATGATTGACATGAAACTTATGTCAAATTTATGTGAAGCTCTTGAAGATGATGCAAAATTAATACTTCTTGGAGACAGATTTCAGCTTGCTTCTGTTTCACCTGGATCAGTTTTTGGAGATATTTGCAAAAGAGGCGAAAAAATAGGTTATTCTGAAAAATATATTGATGTTTTAAAAGAATTTTATGATGAAAAAGGCCTTGAACAAATCCCTTTATCTGAAAATATTAAAATTTCAGACTCTATATCAGAATTGAAAAAAAGCTACAGGTTTGATGAAAAAAGCGGAATAGGAAAACTTGCTGAAGCTGTAAAAAATGTTGATTTAAAAAAATGTTCTGAAATTTTTAATTCTGATCTTGAAGATATTGAATTTATTGAACCTGAAAATTATTCAGATTTTAAAAACAATATAAAAAAATTTGCATTAAAAAATTATAAAAGACTTCTTGATTTAAAAGACCCTGACACTGCATTTAAATTTTTTTCAGAATTTATGATTTTATCTCCCTTAAATGAAGGGGATTATGGAATTTCAACCCTTAACAGCATTATTGAAAATCTTTTTACTTCCAAAAAAAATTCAGATGAAAAAAACTGGTACAATGGAAAGCCTGTAATTATAACTCAAAATGATTATGTAAATAATCTGTTTAACGGTGATACAGGCATTTGCCTTGAAAATGAAAAAGGAGAAAAAAAGGTTTTTTTTCAGTCTCTTGAATCAGAATATAAAACTGTTCATCCAGTAAGACTCAATGAATTAAAAACTGTTTTTGCAATGACTGTTCATAAAAGCCAGGGTTCGGAATTTGATAATATTTTAATAACTCTTCCAGATTATGATTCAAAAGCTTTATCAAGGGAGCTAATTTATACTGCAATTACAAGAGCGAAAAAAAAGGTTTATTTTTTAGGCAGCAGATTTTCCTTTTATAACAGCATAAAAAGAAGTGTTTCAAGAAGTTCAGGACTTTATTATCGTTTATGGACTTAGATTTATAATTAAATCCTAAAAATACTTTAGTATTTTCATAGATAAAAAATCAAGACAGGATTTATGATTTTATGTTGAGTTTTGCTGAACAGTATTTACAGTATAAAGCATCTTTATCATGGCCTTCTGCCATGCATTCAGGACATACCTGAGTTGTTATTTCTCTTGTTTTTTTCCAGGTAAGTTCTGCAGTAACAATACCAGTTGGAACAGCAATTATTCCATAACCTAAAATCATGATAAAAGATGCAAGTGTCTGACCAAGAGGTGTGCCAGGCGAAATATCTCCGTAACCAACAGTTGTCATAGTTACAATTGCCCAATAAATACTCTTTGGTATGCTTGTAAAACCGCTTTCAGGCCCTTCAACAAGATACATAAGTGAGCCGAATATAAATACGAGAGTTATTACAGTAGATATGAATACAATAATTTTTCTGCTTGATGCAGCAAGTGCCTCTTTTAAGATTTTGGCCTCTCCAAGATATTTTGCAAGTTTTAAAACCCTGAATATTCTTAAGACCCTTAAAATTCTTATTATAAGAAGATATCTTGAAGCAGGAATAAATACGCTTATGTAAGTTGGAAGAACTGCAAGAAGATCTATTATCCCAAAAAAGCTTAGACAGTATTTAACAGGTTTTTTTACACTGATAATTCTTAAAAAGTATTCTGTTGTAAATAAAATTGTGAAAAACCATTCAGCTGCATAAAAATAATGGCCAAAAGAATTGTTTAATGAAGCCACACTGTCTGCCATAACAACAAGAACGCTTAAAATAATTGAAATTATAAGGAGTATGTCAAAAATTTTGCCTGGTTTTGTGTCAGCCTCAAAAATAATTTCATGGAGCCTGTGTTTTAAAAGATTTAAGTCTTTTGTATAATTTTTCATAAATGTTTTCATTTTCTGCTAAGTAGTGATTGGTCGAAAACTATAATTTTTTGTTTAGTTCAAATGAAAAATTTAACCTTTAGTATACCTTTAGTATTTTGAGGATCAAATTTTTAATTTGAATTTAGGATGTGCAAAAAAGGCCGTTTTCGCTAAGCAATAAAGTATCAGGCATAGGATACTTTATTGTGAAGTACTATCATCAATAATTTAACTTCTAAAATCAAAAATATAAATCTGAACTGTTTTGACCATGTGATAATTTTTTCAGAGAATTTTACATAAAAATTTTATCATTGCAAAGAAATCTTAGGGTAGAGCACAATAATGACCGGCCTAAAACAAGTATTTTGTTCAATTATTACTAATTCCTATTTGTGCTCATTAAAACAAAACATAGATAGCAATGGTATTGTTCACAGGTTTTTATTTTCATGTTATAGATAAGAAAATGAAATATTCATAATGTACAAGAGGGCAAAATGAAATATCCCTATGGAATATCAGATTTTAAAGAAATAATATTAAATAATTATTTTTACTGTGACAGAACAGACAGAATCCCTATACTTGAAAATTCAAAATCACAGCTTTTTATAAGACCAAGAAGATTTGGTAAAAGTCTTTTATTATCCATGCTTGAAAATTATTATGATATTGCAAAAAAAGACGATTTTAAAAATATTTTCGGAAATTTAAAAATAGGTAAAAATCCAACTGAGTTTAAGAATTCATACTTTGTTTTAAAATGGGATTTTTCATGTGTTGATGCAACTGGAGATATAAATCGGATAAGGCAGTCTTTGTATGATCATATAAACAGCTCCATAGAGTTTTTTATAAGATATTATAAAATGCATGGCTATGATTTCAGCGATATAAATATGAATAAAGAAAATGCAATTTCATCGATACATTCTCTTTTAGGCGTTGCTGCATCATTAGGTCATCCAGTCTATCTTTTAATAGATGAATACGATAATTTCGCAAATACAATAATGATGTCACCAGCCGGTAAAAAACACGATTATGAAAAACTTGTGCGTGAAGAAGGAATATTAAGAACCCTTTTTAAGGCAGTAAAAGCCT
>Ga0265295_1002844_pt1 | contig 26342 bp, 20 predicted proteins | sample Munlansysbiofilm_FD_192503 | JGI IMG/M metagenome (GOLD analysis project Ga0265295, IMG submission 192503) | Leachate microbial communities from a municipal landfill in Southern Ontario, Canada - Methane capture system biofilm | ecosystem: Engineered > Solid waste > Landfill > Unclassified ... | reverse complement strand
TTACGATTTTAGATTTACGATTTTGGAATTTTAAAGAGGTGCATATTCTGCGTGGAAAATGAGAGACTAAGGGACTAAGAGACTAAGGGACTAAGAGACTAAGGGACTAAGAGACTAAGGGACTAAGGGACTAAGAGACTAAGGGACTAAGAGACTAAGGGACTAAGAGACTAAGGGACTAAGAGACTAAGGGACTAAGAGACTAAGGGACTAAGAGACTGAGGGACTGCTGGCTGAAGCCTGAGGAGTGCTTCTAATTAAAAACGTAGAGCACATCTCCGTCGAAGCGGGTGTTGTACTGCACCATGGGGTAGGATGCGGGGCCTTCGACTACGGAGCCGTCGAGCAGCAGATAGCGGGAGCTTGTGCAGGTATCTACTGCGAAGAGCGCCGATTCGTCGACGATGAGGCGGGTGCATTTGAGCACCGGCTCATAAACACAACAACTGTCGGGTTTGTAGGTGGGCGTGCGCTCGAAGGCTTTGAACTCCTCGAGAGAAGCACGGTAGATGATGATGCCACGGCTTGGCTCGTTGGCGGTGACGTAAGCATAACCACCAATGCTGTTGAGCGGCAGGTATTCGGTTGAGTTGGGATAAATATAAAAATTAACATACCCAATGTCGATGGGTGGATCGTCATTGTTGTCGCAGGAGATGATAAAGAGCAGAGATAAAAGTGAGAATAAAGCGACAAAAGAAATCGTTTTGGGAGCCATAGTTTTTCCTGGATGAATGTATGAGGCTATGTAACGCAATGATTTGATGGATATTTTGCAGGGGCGGCGTGAGCTGATGTGAAAATGCGACCTTTGCAGAAAGATTGTTTTAGTGAAAGATACACCTTATTATTTAGTACTTCTGATTTTGGTGGCGATGCTGCACCTGGCTGGTTTTGCGCAAAAGGATACCCATTACGTTTTTGATGTCATCACCAGCGAAAATACGCTGTTGCAAAAAGGTTTGTCGGCCAACACCGTGAACTTTATCATGCAGGACAGCTATGGCTACATGTGGTTTGGCACCTGGGACGGCTTGAATAAATTTGACGGATACAATTTCACCATCTACACACGAGCCGAAGGGCTGAGCAACGAAACCATCCATGTGTGTCTGGAAGCCGACGACGGCAACATCTGGATAGGTACCGACGAGGGACTGAATTGTCTGGAGCGTTCTACCGGCAACATCATCACCTACCTCTGCCACACCCACGACAGCACCACCCTTGCTGATAATAAAATAAATGCGCTTTATCAGGATATTCCCGGACGTATTTTGATAGGTACGGCCAGCGGGTTGTGCAGCATCGACCTGCAAACCCATGTAATACATCGTTACCAAACCGGACGGCACGGCCGCAGCAACTATGTTAATTGCATCCTGCGCAGCGCCGACAGCACCTATTGGCTGGGAACTAACTTCGGGCTGGTAGAATTTGATCTGGAGCAAAACAAAAGCATGCGGCATCTCAACCGACCCGACGACCCCCATAGTTTAAGTGGTAATAATGTGCGCGACATACTCGAAGACAGCATGGGGAGGCTGTGGGTTGCAACCGAAAATGGCCTCAGCCTGATGAATCGCACCAGCAATACTTTTAGCGTATTTCGTCACCAGCCGGAAAAGAAGGGAGGTTTGAGTCACAATTTTATCGAGACGCTTTACCAGGATGCCGAAGGGCAATTGTGGATTGGAACCGACGGTGGAGGACTTAATGTGATGAATCTGCAGGATTTTACCATCAAAAACCTGCAAGCCGACAACTCCAATGCTTCGAGCCTTAGCAACAATCGCATCTACCACATCACCGACGACCGCAACGGAAACCTCTGGATTGGAACTTTTAAGGGTGTGAATGGCATTGACCGTTACCGGCCCAAGTTTCAGCTTTATTCGGCGCAGCCCAACGAACCGGACGCCTTGCACGACAATTTCGTGTGGGCATTTCTTGAATATGCACCCGGTATCATCTGGATTGGTACCGACAAAGGCATTAGCGTGTTCGACGCCAAACGTAAGAAATTCAGCGGGATCACCCGTTATTTGGCGCCAGGCAGCAAGCTTTCGAGCCAACGGGTGCGCTCGCTCTTCAAAGACAGCTTTGGCAACGTATGGATTGGCACCCGCGATGCCGGACTCAATAAGCTCGAAATTAACACCGGACACATCCATCATTTCAGTCCGTCGATACAGTACTACAACAACATCAGCGACGGCTATGTGCTCGATATGGTGCAGGACACCAGCGGCCTGCTATGGGTGAGCACCAGCAATGGATTGAACGCTATTGATCCGGTGACCCACTCCATTAAAATTTACCGGCACAATCCCCAAAAACCAGGATCGCTTTCCAACAATACTATTTACGATGTTTATAAAGACGCGGAAGGAACGATCTGGCTGGCTACCCTCGATGGCCTTAATCGATACCACGCTGCCACCGACAGCTTTTCGGTGATTAGACATAACATGCCCGGCCAAACGATGGCTACCGACCGTATCTTTAGCATTTTCGAGGACAGCCTGGGGAATTTCTGGCTGGGAACCCGCGGCGGCGGTCTGGAATATTACGACCGAAAGAACAACAGTTTTACAGTCTTCAGCCGCGACGACGGCTTGCCCAACAACATGGTGTATGGCGTGCTGCAGGACGAACAAGACAATCTGTGGATGAGCACCAACTGGGGCATTTCTAAATTTGACATTGCCACACAAACTTTTATCAATTTTGACGTTACTGACGGGTTGCAAAGTAATGAGTTCAATGCGGAGGCTTATCTGAAATCCTCCTCCGGCGAGATGTATTTTGGTGGCATGAAAGGGTTTAATGTTTTTGATCCTGCCGCCATTGCGCTCAACCCCACCACGAGTAATCTCATGATCACTTCTTTTAAGATTTTTAATCAACCACAGGCGGGGCAACTGCTCGACGGCGACACCATCATCTTATCCTACCAGCAAAACTTTTTTTCATTTGAATTTTCCACCTTTGATTATTTCAATCCGCACAAGAGCAAATATGCCTACCAGCTCGACGATTACAACAGCGACTGGGTGTACGTGGACGGCGGGCGCCACTATGCCGATTACGCCAACGTGATGCCCGGCAGCTATACTTTTAGGCTGACCGGTGCTGGCAGCAACGGACTGTGGAACAGCGAAGGTGTTGAGCTAACCGTCATTATCCGCCCGCCGTGGTTTGCCACCTGGTGGTTTAGAGCCGGCGCGGGGCTGCTTTTTGTTTTTTTGATCTGGCTGCTCATTTCCGGCAGGGTGCGGCATATCCGCAAAAAGCATCTGTACGAAAAGCGGGTACTTATCGTCGAAAAACAACTCTTGGAGATACAGCAAAAAGCATTACGTCTGCAGATGAATCCGCACTTCATCTTCAATTCGCTCAACAGCATTCAGAGTTTTATCCTCACACGCGAGGTCGACATGGCCATCAACTATCTCAGCCGCTTTTCCCAACTGATGCGTATCATCCTGGCCAACTCCCGCGAATCGGTGATAGCGTTGGCCGACGAAATAAAAGCCATTACCCTTTATCTGGATATCGAGCAACTTCGTTTCGACAATCGTTTCGACTATCAGATTCATCTCGATCCTGATATCGACGAAGAGTTTGCAGGCATTCCACCCATGATTCTGCAGCCTTTTGTCGAAAACGCGATCATTCACGGGCTGATGCACAAGGCCACACAAGGCCACGTATGGATAGCTTTTGTAAAAAAAGCAAACAATTTGTTGTGTACCATCACCGACGATGGGGTAGGGCGCGAGCGCGCCATGGAAATAAAAAATGCTTCCGGGCTGGCTGCAAAATCGCGTGGCATGACCATCACCAACGAAAGGCTCGGGCTTTTAAGTCAGAACGCCGATGGTGAGTTCAGTGTGCGCATCATCGACCTGAAAGATGCAGCGGGAAAGGCTGCGGGTACACAGGTAGAGCTTACCATTCCTATTCAGGAAATCTAATGCACACGTTCTGATTGGCACGCTTACTCTTATTTATAATAGTTAAAAATTAATGGGTAAAAATGGGAAAAGAGGTAGCATTAGTAATAAAAATTAGATATTTGCCCGTTTATTTTTAGAAAAAACAACGTGGTAAAAGCAGTAATCATCGATGACGAGAAGAAGTCGCGGCAGGCACTCACCGGCCTGCTGGAACGCTATTGCCACAATGTGATCATTCTGGGCGAGGCCGAAGGAGTACGTTCGGGTATTGAAATGATAAAAAGTACCAGCCCGGATGTGGTTTTTCTCGACATACAGATGCAAGACGGCAGTGGCTTCAGATTGTTACAATCGTTTGAAAAAATAGATTTTGAAATTGTGTTCACCACAGCTTTCGACCAGTACGCCATCAAGGCGATCAGGTTTAGCGCCCTCGACTATCTGCTAAAGCCCATTGTGCCGCAGGAGCTGATGGAAGCTGTGCGCAAAGTGGAAGACCTAAAGATGGCGCGGCAGCAGAACATTCAGGAAAATATCAATGTGCTGCTCGAAAACATTCAAAATCCCGCTGAATCGCGTAAGATTATCCTCAGCACCGCCGAGAAGATCCATGTGGTGGATGTTGACGATATAATAAGGTGTGAATCGGATAATTACTACACCAAGTTTTTCTTTCTGGATGGCAGCCGGCTTTTGATAAGTAAGACATTGAAAGAAAACGAAAGCCTGCTGCGCGGTCATCAGTTTATCCGCTCACACAAATCGCATCTTGTAAACACCAAATACATCAGAGGCTTTGTAAAAAGCGATGGCGGATACATCCTGATGAGCGACAACAGCAAAGTGCCCGTGTCGCGCCGCCGTAAGGAGTTGATTATGGAAACTTTAAATAATTTGTAAAGCAAATAGGTTTAAGATTAGAAAATTTTGAAAAACAGAAAGACACCTGGTGAAGTGCGCCAGATGGGAGCACCGGTGGAGGTAAGCCGGCAACTGATTGTTAAAAACCTTTAACTTGTTTCAGGGCATCCATTCGCAGGGCACATCTACTTTTACGTATTTTCTGCATCGAAAATTCACTGCAACCATATGAATGACATATTATTCTTTTTATTAATAATCGGTTGGCTTGCATTCAGCTTTTACCAGCAGGGCGTCAAGAAAAAGCGCCAGCAGGAGGCAATGGAGGCTGCGCGCCGGCGTAAATTAGCTGAAGAACAGGAGGCTGGTTACGGGCAGGAAGTGGTGGATGAGCCTTTGGTGCAGGAGGTGCAGCCCGAGCGTCGCCGCAACTTTGTGGAGGAGCTGGAGCGCATGCTTGCCGGAGAAGTACAAAGCCTGGAGGAGATACCGGAACAGGAAGCGCAATCGCTCGAGACTATCCCCGAAGCGGCAAAGATGACCGAGATTGACGACAACGACGAAATCAACATTTATCAGAAATATTATGACGCTAAATTAGTACCCGTAACGGCGCAAGAGGAAACACCTGAAGAGCTGGACGAATACCGGCACGAGCTGCAGCATGAAATAACCCAGGATTTGCAAGGGGTTGAGATAGCAGAAGAGCCTGTTTTTGACGCCCCGTATTTCGATTTACGGAAGGCAATTATCTATTCAGAAATCCTCAATTGTCGTTACTGCTAATTAAGTGTGAGTTTAAATAAGAGGGAGAGACAAAAAGGTTTTGGAGAATCCATTTTTTTATTACTAATTTTACCGCCCTTTAGCAAAGCAAAAATAAACATAAAATTATTTAGTATGTTAAAAAATCTACTTTTAACTATTGGTATTCTGCTCACGTCCAGCCTGTATCTGTTTTCACAGTCGGGTGCACTGCAAGGAAAAATCCTTGATGCCGATACTAAAGAGCCCATTCCGTTTGCCAACGTGGCGTTGTTTTCGGGGGGTAATCTGATAACGGGGGCCACCTCCGATTTTGATGGGAAGTACGTAATAAAGCCTTTGACACCAGGTAATTACAACGTGCGCGCATCCTTTATTGGTTACCAAACCAAAGAGATTGCCAACGTCATTGTAAAAGGTGACCAGATCGTTTTTGAGGACATCGAGTTGTCGAGTACTACCGAAGTGCTGCAGACGGTGGAAGTGGTGGAATACAAAGTTCCGCTGATTTCCAAAGACCAGACTACCTCAGGAGCCACTGTTACCAGCGAAGAAATCCAAAAGATGCCCAACCGCTCCACCACTTCTATCGCAACTACTGTGGGAGGGGTTTATTCTGATGCCGATGGTGGTAACATTAGTATCCGCGGACAGCGTTCGAGCGGTACTGTTTACTACATCGACGGCATGCGCGTTTTGGGATCGTTATCGTTGCCTGAATCGGCCATCGAGCAAGTGTCGGTAATTCTGGGTGGTGTGCCCGCCAAATTTGGCGATGCTACCGGGGGTATCATCAGTGCTACCACCAAAGGTCCTTCGCGGCAATTTGGTGCCGGTGCCGAATTGCAGACTTCCGAATTCTTGGATGCCTTCGGTTACAACCGTCTGGGATTGAACGTACAGGGACCGCTGATCACCAGAACTGAAGAAAATGGCAATAAGACCTCCCTGGTGGGCTATTTCCTGGCCGGCGAAGTTATCTACCGCGAAGACGGACGGCCCTCGGCCAAAGGAACACTCGATAAAGCTACCGGCGAATATCTGAATTTCCTTAAAGAAAACCCACAACGCGAGACCGGCAGTGGTTACGGCTTGTTCAACAACGCGCTATTTATGCGCAAAAGCAACACCGAAACAGTAAAGCAATCGCAAAATACAGAGCGTACCGAAATAAACTTTTCCGGAAAAATCGACCTGCGCACTTCGCCCACCATCAATCTTACTATCGGGGGATCGTTCAACCTGCAGGACTACCGCGCCTTTAGCTATAGCAACAGCTTGCTCAACTCAGAAAACAACGCCCACGTGAAAAACAACACCTGGCGTGTGTTTGGCCGCTTTACCCAGCGCTTCCTGGCCGACAAAGAAAGTAGCTCGCTCATCAAGAATGTCTACTATTCCATCCAGGCCGACTATTCAAGATTTCATCAAGTTGTAGAAGATGAAACCCATGGTGACAATCTTTTCAACTATGGTTACCTGGGAAAATTTGATACTTACAAACGTCGCTCCTACGAGCTTGGCAGCGACACCATCAATGGCAACATATATAATAATGTGTGGGTGCAAAACAACTGGCAGGATACTGCCTTTACTTTCCAGCCCTACGACATCAACCCGGTGGTAGCCCGCTACACCGAACTATATTATGAGCGTTATAAAGAGAAAGGCGACTGGCGCAACAACCCACAGGGTGGCTACTGGCTCAACTACAACCAGGTGCAGCTTTATGGCGGCTTGCTCAACGGACAATCTCCTGATAATGTCTACACCATGTGGTCAAACGTTGGCGCACAGTACAACGGCTATTCCGTTGACGACGATTCGCAGATAGGTATTTCTGCCAATGCCAGTGCCGACATCGGTAACCATGCCATCGAGTTTGGTCTGCAATACGAGCAGCGCAAAGAGGGCGCTTACGGCTATGGCCCTGTAGGATTGTGGTCGCTGATGCGTCTGATCACCAATACGCACATCAACGAACTCGACAAGAGCAACCCACAGTTGGTCGAAATTGATGGCGTATTTCAGGACACCATCAACTATAACCGCTTGTACAGCTACACTGACCAGCGCATCTTTGATGTCAACCTGCGTAAAAAATTGGGCATCGACATTCAGGGCGTAGACTGGATCGACATCGATTCGTACGATCCGCGTACCCAGACCATCAGCTACATCGACGAAAATGGCGTGATACACAAAAATACGCCTGTAAATGGTGGCCTTTCGATAGATATGTTTAGTCCCGATGAGCTGCTCAACGATGGTGTTAACTACGTTTATTATTATGGCTACGATCCATACGGAAACAAGCACAGCAGCCGTCCGGCCTTCGACGATTTCTTTAATGCACAGGACGAAATTATGATGCCCAATGGCCAGGCAAAAAAATATTACACCCGCGACATCGGTGCTTTTGAGCCTATCTACATGGCCGGATACATACAGGATAAGTTTGCTTTCGACGACCTGATCTTTAACATTGGTCTGCGTGTCGACCGCTTCGACGCCAACCAAAACGTGCTGAAAGATCCCTATCTGTTCTATTCAGCCTACACAGTGGACGAACGGAACAGGACTTTCGACAACAGAGAGCACCCCTCTAACATTCCTGGCAATGCTGTTATTTATGTGGATAACAAGGACAACCCTGCTGATGTAATTGGTTACCGTGTGGATAATACCTGGTACAATTCTTCGGGTACCATCATTCAAAACCCGGATATCCTTGATGTTGGTAATGGTATTACCCCCTATCTCAAAAATCCGAACCAAACCAAAATGACGAGCGAAGTATTTGAAGACTATACTCCGCAGGTGAGCGTGCTGCCACGAATTTCGTTCTCATTCCCCATCTCCGACGAGGCCTTGTTCTTTGCTCACTACGACATTCTTACCCAGCGTCCTACGGCTGCCTTGCGCATGGATCCAACCCAATATTTCTTTATCGACCGTCAGGGAGCTATTAATAATCCAAACCTGAAGCCTGAGAAAACCATCGACTATGAGTTGGGATTCCAGCAGAAGATCAGCAACACCTCTTCACTTAAGATAGCCACTTTCTATCGTGAGATACGCGACCAGATACAATATTACCGTTTTACGGGTGCCTACACGGGTGGTTCTAACCTTTACGACTCTTATGCTAACCTCGACTTTAGTACTGTAAAAGGGTTGACCATAGAATACGACCTGCGCCGTACCACCAACATCCGGGCGCGTATCAGCTACACGCTGCAATTTGCCGAAGGTACCGGGTCAAGCCCCAGCACAGCAGCAGCTTTGGTTAGCGCCGGGCTGCCTAACCTGCGTCAGTTGTTCCCCCTCGACCAGGACCGTCGTCACTCTTTCAACATTGTGCTCGACTATCGTTTTGGCGAAGGCAAAGCCTACAGTGGCCCTACTTCTACCCGCAACATAAAAGACACTGATAAAGTAAAAACCACCCAGTGGCTCAAAAATACCGGTCTGAACCTTACCCTAAGTGGTGGTTCGGGAACTCCTTACACCCGTGCCGAAAACATTATTGGCGTTTATGGCGGCGGTGGCGGCTACGTATTGGATGGTACCATCAACGGTTCGCGTCTGCCCTGGCAGTTCAGGATCGATGCCCGTCTGGATCGCGACATCAGCATCAATAAAGACCCAAAATCCAACACCTACTTCAACGTCTATCTGCAGGTGCTCAACCTGTTGAACACCAAAAACATCATCTCCGTTTATCCCGCTACCGGAAGCCCTGATGATGATGGTTACCTGACAGCTCCCGAATGGCAGAGCAACATCAATGCCTCTATCGATCCCGCTGCTTATCGCGATCTCTATGCGTTGCGCATGAATTCGCCCTTCAACTTCAGTACACCGCGTCAGATCAGGCTGGGTGTGATCTTCAACTTTTAATCCCGTTATTTTTTTAAAGATTAATCAGGAAAAATAAAAATATCATACAGATGAGATACATATTACAAATACTGCTGATTTTCTCGGTAATACTAATGACAGCTCCCCAAAGCTATGCCGAAAAACAACCCGATGCGGAGAAAAATAAGCTTAAAGCGAGTGCTGCCGGTTGTTCGGCTGGCGGAGGCTTTGCTTTTCTTGATGTAAATAATATCCGTGCCCGTATCAATACGGGTGGCGACATGTGGTGGAACTTCGACCGCGGTCAATATTTTGTTCCCGGCAACACCCAAAAAACTTCGATGTTTTCGGCATCGCTGTGGATTGGTGGTGTAGACGTCAACGGGCAGCTCAAGTTGGCCGCCCAGCGCTACCGTCAGGTAGGTATCGACTATTGGACTGGACCTATTTCGCGCATCGACGCCTCGATAGATGCAGAAACCTGCGCCGAATACGACAAACTGTTCGAGATGACACGCGCCGAAGTGGATGAATTTATTGCCTGGTCTACCAGCACCGATCCCGCCAAAGAGTACCCGGATTACAGCATTCCCGAAAGCATCCTCAACTGGCCGGCTCATGGCGACGAGAGCCTGGGGCAAAGCTATTATCTGGCTCCCTTCTTCGATGCCAATCACGATGGAGAATACGACCCGCGTCAGGGCGACTATCCCTACTACGACATCGACAACAGCCTGTGTAGAACACAAACCCCTACAATGGATGCCGACTATTACTACCCTGATCTCTCCGACAACTGGAAGTACGGAATTCTGGCCGACCAGGTGATAAAAGGCGACCAGACGCAATGGTGGGTTTTTAATGATAAAGGAAACATCCACACCGAAACTACCGGGGCGCCTATCGGTATGGAAATTCGTGCCCAGGCTTTTGCCTTTGCTACCAACGATGAGGTGAACAACATGACCTTTTACAGCTACGAAATTATAAACCGCTCTACCTTTAAGCTAACCAACACCTACTTTTCGCAATGGGTAGATACCGACCTGGGTTACGCCTGGGACGACTATGTTGGCTGTGATGTGGAGCGTGGTTTGGGATATTGTTATAATGGTTTCCCGATTGATGGCTCGGGCGAGGTAGAAGCCTATGGCGACCAGCCTCCCGCCATCGGTGTCGACTTTTTCCAGGGTCCCTATATGGATCCTGATGGTTATGATAATCCTTCCTTTAAAGGTGACAGCACAATGGGGCCTACCTTTAGCGGAAGTTGCGAAATCGTAAACCAGGATGGTCAAAAACGTAACATGACCTATTACGAAAATGGCGAACTTGTAACTAAAGAGTCTATTGTGCGGGCTGCTGCCATCAACGGAGTAAACTTTGGCGACGGCATCGCCGACAACGAACGTTTCGGGATGCGTCGTTTTGTTTATCACAATAATACCTCTTCTAACCCCAACACTACCGACCCCCACACTGCTCCTGAATATTACAACTACCTGCGTGGTATTTGGAAAGACAATACAAAGATGCTTTATGGTGGAACGGCGCACGTGAATGATCCGAAAGCTGTTGGTCCTGAATGCGACTTTATGTTTCCCGGCGATACCGACCCCTGTAACTGGGGAACCGGTGGTACACCGCCTAACGATGGATTTAACCAAAATGGAAAATACTGGACAGAAGAAACTGAAAATAACCAGCCTGGCGACCGCCGCTTCATGCAGTCAGCCGGTCCTTTCGACCTGGAAGCCGGTGCTGTAAACTATATTACAGTAGGTATTCCCTGGGCACGTGCTACCTCTGGTGGTGCCTGGGCATCGGTATTGCTGCTGCGCGTTGTCGACGACAAAGCACAGGCCTTGTTCGACAACTGTTTTAAAGTCCTCGACGGTCCAAGCGCGCCGGATTTGAGCTTCCTGGAACTCGACCACAAATTGATCGTTAATATCAGCAACCGCAAGGGGTCTAACAACTATCGGGAAGAATATTCAGAGATAGATCCTAATATCCAGTTGCTTGAAGATACTACCAATACCCGCACCAAGGCTGAAGAAGATTCACTGAAAACCTATCGCTTCGAAGGTTATCAGATTTATCAGTTGCGCCGTCCCGATGTTAGTGTTGAAAGCCTCGACGACCCCGACCTGGTTCGTCTGGTTGCTCAGTTTGACAAAAAGAACGGTATTACAAAACTTATCAACTACTACCTCGACCGCAGCATTGGTGCTACTGTGCCGGTGGTTGAAGTGAACGGTGGCGATGAGGGCATCAGTCATACCTTCGAAATTACAAACGACGCTTTTGCTGATAAGGATCCTAAGCTTGTAAATCACAAGCAATACTATTTCATGGCAATAGCCTACGCCTACAACGAATACTCTCCTTACACGCAGGATCCTGGTATCGAAAACGGGCTTTACGGACAAAAGAAACCCTATCTGGCGGGACGTAAAAACATTAAAGTTTATACGGCTATTCCACACAAAGTTGTGGATGGACAGGTGCTGAATTCTGTTTACGGCGACCGCTTTGAGATATCACGTCTGCAGGGCCACGGCAACGGTGGGTTTGAATTGGAACTCAAACAAAGCGTTATCGACGAAATTATGTCGAAACCAGCCATCAAATACACATGGGATCCGGTACGCAAAGGTTATTTTACAAATGATACCATTGGAAGCGAGAACTATCCGATGGCCTATCAGCTGGATTATAAAATAAACAAGGGACCCCTGAATATTAAGGTGGTCAATCCGTTGGATGTAAAAGCCGGAGAATTCACGCTGCGGTTTGTAGATGTAAAACATCCTACAGAAAAGAATCCGCAAGGCGAGATTGTGGTTTCTGATTCGCTCACCATCTTGCGCGCCCACTGGATAATTACCGATGCTGATGGCAATAGCTGGCATTCCGACACAAGCATTAATGTTCGCAACGAGCAGGTGATTCCTGAGCTGGGTCTTTCTGTTGATATTGTACAGATTTCCGCACCGGGCACAGCAAACTCTGTAAATAATGGATTAATCAGTGCCACCATGAAGTTTACCGACAGCTCCAAGCGCTGGCTCACTGGTGTACCGGATATTGATGTGCCGGCAAGCCCGTTCAACTGGATTCGTTCGGGTGTGTACGAAGACAAAGACAATACACAATTCAACGACTGGCGCATGTCGCTGGATCCTCCCCAACCATGGGACCCGACACAGAACTACGAGAAACTTATTGGCGGAACCTGGTCGCCTTATGCACTTACTGCTGATAAACAGGATATAAAAACAGGACCAGCCTACGACTTCTTATCGCGCGACAAGGCCAAGCTTTGGACGCTGGCAAGCGTGGATGTGGTAATTACCGCCGATAAATCGAAATGGACACGCTGTCCGGTTATCGAAACCTGTCCCGACCAGAATCTGGCACAAGGTCGCGCCAAACAGCTCTATCTGCGCGAGTCGCCCTCGATAGATAAAGATGGCAACTTTGCCGAGAGCATGACTATGCCCGACAGCGACAATCCCGATGATCCAAACTATATTTCTGCCAAAGGAATGGGATGGTTCCCCGGATATGCCATTAATGTGGAAACTGGCGAGCGGCTCAACGTGATGTACGGCGAAAACTCCTGGCTTAGTGGCGACAATGGCCGCGACATGAAATGGAATCCTTCCAACAGATTTACTGATAACAACGGTATCCCCGTATTCGGCGGGATGCATTATCTCTACATCATGAATCCTACACGCGTTGTTTACACCGGCAGCATCTTTAATTTCCCTGCTTACGATGCAGGCCGTTATTATCGCGACTCGCTTGTAGGCGTGGGTATTCCCAATGGCGGCTTACCCGACAACGTAAGGCTTGCCGGAGTATTTGCCAGTACGCTGTGGGTGAATATCCCGGTGATGGCCGATACCTTATGGTTGCCCGAAGGCAATGATGCGCATGTGAAGATAAGAGTTGCTAAACAGTACCGCCGCTACTTCTCCGAGCAGACTTTGGCGCCTAACAATCCTAAAGCCGACAATAGCTTCAATCCTATGTACAAGTTCAGCACGGCTGCCTTCGAGCCTGTCGAATTTTCGCCGAAAGCTAACAATAAGTATTTGGATATGATTTCGGTGGTACCTAATCCCTACTATGCTTATGCCGATGGTCCCGGATATGAGCGCAACCAGCTCGACACCCGCGTTAAGATTACCAATCTCCCGGAGCGCTGTGTTGTTACCATTTACAATATGGGCGGTACACTCATCCGACAATACAATGTGGATAAGTCAGGAATCAGCAATCCCACCACCTCGACCAGTGGGGTGGAGACCGACGCAAAAACGTCCATCGATTGGGATCTAAAAAACTTTGCCGGCATTCCTATCGCCAGCGGGCTTTATCTTATCCATGTGAAAGAAACCGGTGGCCGTCATGGCGAGCGGGTGGTAAAATGGTTTGGTGCTATGCGACCCATCGACCTCAATACTTTCTAAACGACACTGTTAGCAATTTGTAAGAACGAATAAAATTTCAAAGTATGAAAAATATTTATAGATACATCTTCACAGTCTTTGTAGCTGCAATGCTGACAATACCTACTGAAGGCACCTTTGCCGGGAATAAAGACCGCTCGGGGCAGTCCGGAGCTTCCGAGTTGCTCATCAATCCATGGGCGGGCAGCTCTGGATGGGGCGGCGCCAACGTGGCTTGTTCACGTGGGCTGGAAGCCTTGTTTACCAACGTGGCCGGCACAGCTTTTACCAGTCGCACCGAAATCATTTTTGCCAATACCGACTATCTGAAAGGTGCTGACGTAAATCTCATGAGTTTTGGTATCTCTCAAAGGGTAGGCGAAACCGGCGCCATTACCATCGCTATCATGGCGATGGGATTTGGCGACATCTCACGAACCACTATCGTTAACCCCGACCCGACAGATGCCATCATCGGTACCTACAGCCCAAGCTTGCTGAACATCAACATTGCGTATGCCAAGGCTTTTTCTAACAGTATTTATGGCGGTTTTAATATCAAAATCATTTCCGAATCGATTGCTGATATGAGCGCACAGGGCATTGCCATCGATGCAGGGATACAATACGTGACTGGTGAGCTGGAGAATATCAAATTTGGTATCTCACTGAAAAACGTGGGACCCACCATGAAATTCTCGGGTGACGGATTAACCTTCCGTGGTTTTTACACACCCTTCTCGACCACTTCGCCTACCTTCCAGCAGCGCATTTCTGATTTTGAGCTTCCCGCCCAGTTGATGATAGGCGGTTCTTACGATTTTCTCTTTGGCGAAAGCCGCTTTACCCTGGCCGGAGCATTTGTTTCCAACTCCTTCACCAAAGACCAGATAACCCTGGGTGGTGAGTTCTCGCTGCGAAACTATCTCGTGCTGCGTGCCGGCTATACTTACGAAGAGGGCATCACCAATAAAGCCGACCGCACTACCGTATTCACTGGCCCCAGCGCAGGGCTTTCTGTCCAGATACCACTAAACAAAGAAAAAGGAAGCATCTTCGCGGTAGATTATTCTTATCGCGATACCGATCCTTTCGATGGCGTACATACCATCGGAGCGCGCATCAGCCTGTAATAAAAGTTTTTGCTCAGCAGAAAAGATTTATATTTGCACCCACATTTTAAGGCCCTTTTTTCGGAAAGGGTCTTTTTTATATTTTTAATCACCAACCAAATAGCAGTACCAATATGTCAGAGACAAAATATTATAGCGAGGAGGGGCTTAAAAAAATCAAAGCCGATTTACATCGTATGATAACCATAGACCGCCCGGAAGCCTCAAGGCAAATTGCCGAAGCACGCGACAAAGGCGACCTCTCGGAAAATGCTGAGTATGATGCTGCCAAAGAAGCACAGGGAATGCTTGAGATGAAAATTTCAAAGCTCGAAGATACCATCCGCAACGCCCGTATCATCGACGAATCGAGGCTCGATACCAGCAAAGTGTTGATACTTTCCAATGTTACCATCCGCAACCTTAAAAATAATGCAACGATGAAATACTGCATCGTGCCCGAAAGCGAAGCCGACATCAAAAATGGTAAATTGAGCGTGAACTCACCCATTGCTAAAGGTTTGCTTGGAAAACGCACAGGCGATGTGGCCGAAATTAAAGTGCCTGCCGGAGTGATTAGTTTCGAGATTTTAGAGGTGTCACGATAAAAACCATTGAACCTGATAAAGAAGATTGCCAGACGGGATCAAAACGTTTGGCAATTTTTTTTGGATTTTGTTACCTTTGCTCGTCGTAACCATCACCATTAAAAAAATTATTATGAGCACTATTTTTACTAAAATTATCAACGGCGATGTGCCGTCGTACAAAATTGCCGAAGACGAAAATTACTTCGCCTTTCTCGACATAAATCCGCTGGCCAAAGGTCATACGTTGGTAATCCCCAAAAAGGAGATCAACTATATCTTCGATATCGATGACAAATTGCTGGGAGGCATGTTGGTATTCGCCAAAAAAGTAGCGCGTGCCGTAGAGCAGGTAGTTCCGTGCAAGCGTATGGGTATCACCGTGCTGGGGCTGGAAGTGCCCCATGCCCATATTCATCTGGTTCCTATCAATACCATTTTTGATATTGATTTTAGTAAAGAAAAATTAAAATTTACGACCGGGGAATTTGAAAAACTCGCTGCCGACATTCGCGCACATCTCTAGCCCGTCTTTCATCCATTAAAACACAAAACGACAAAATACAAACGTTGACAGCCGCTGTAAACAATTTCAGGGTATTCCGAGAGTTTGATTTTTGAGTTTTAAAAGTTGGAATTTGTTTTATTGTGAATTGGAATTTAACCCTTTATGCGAAAAAAATTTGATTTTCTGGTTATAGGATCAGGCATTGCCGGGTTGAGTTATGCCTTAAAAGTGGCGCAGCACGGCAAAGTGTGTATCGTTACCAAGTCGGGCGCTGCCGATACTGCCACGCGTTACGCCCAGGGAGGCATTGCCGCAGTAACCTACACGCCCGACACGTACGAAAAACACATCAAGGATACCCTGATAGCCGGCGATGATTTGAACGACGAAAACATCGTTCGCATCACCATCACCGAAAGCAGCCAACGCATCAAAGAGCTGATAGAGTGGGGGACGCGTTTTGACAAAACCACCACCGGACAGTTTGATTTGGGACGCGAAGGTGGCCACAGCGAGAAACGCGTGTTGCATCACAAAGACAGCACCGGACTGGAAATACAGCAGGTGCTGCTGCACCAGGCGCGCAGCTGTCCTAACATCGAAATTTACGAAGACCACTTCACCATCGACATCATCACCCAGCATCACCTGAATGAGGTGGTGACACGACGCCGCGGCGACATCGCCTGCTTTGGTGCTTATGTTTTGGATGTCAAAAGCAACCAGATTCATACATTCCTGGCCAAAACTACCATGCTGGCTACCGGCGGAGCCGGAAATGTTTACGCTACCACCACAAACCCACGGGTGGCTACCGGCGACGGCGTGGCCATGGTGTATCGTGCCAAGGGTGTAGTTGAGAAGATGGAATTCATCCAGTTTCACCCAACAGCACTTTACAACCCCAAAGAATCACCATCATTTTTGATAACGGAAGCCTTGCGCGGTTTTGGCGCAGTGCTTAAAAATGGTAAAGGCGAAGAGTTTATGCAGAAGTATGACGCCCGCGCTTCGTTGGCACCGCGCGACATTGTGGCGCGCGCCATCGACAATGAGATGAAACTCTCGGGCGACGACTTTCTGTATCTCGATTGCCGCCACCTCGACAAGAATGAGCTTATCAATCATTTCCCGACGATTTATGCCAAATGCCTGACCCTCGGCATCGACATCTCCCGCGACCTGATTCCGGTGGTTCCCGCGGCTCACTATACTTGTGGCGGCATAAAAACCGATGAATTTGGCCGTAGCTCCATCGAGCAGCTTTACGCCAGCGGGGAATGTGCTTCTACAGGTTTGCATGGCGCCAACCGGCTGGCCTCTAACTCACTGCTCGAATCGCTGGTGTTTTCGCATCGCGCAAGCCTGGATGCTGCCTCGCAAATCGACAGCATTGATTTTCGTGACGATATTCCCGACTGGAATGCCGAAGGTACGGTGCTCAACGAAGAGATGATCCTCATTACCCAAAGCCTGAAAGATCTGCAGGCCATCATGAGCAGCTACGTGGGAATAGTACGCAGCAACCTGCGCCTCAAGCGCGCCTTCGACCGTCTGGAGATAATTTATCGGGAAACAGAAGATTTGTATGAAAAATCAATTCTTACCGTAAAAATTTGCGAGCTGCGAAACCTGATCAATGTAGCTTATCTGATTATAAAAATGGCCATGCAGCGCAAGGAGAGCCGTGGATTGCACTATTCGCTCGACTATCCGCGCATGCGTCCGTCTGATGCTGCATCAAACATAAACCGACACGATGAATAGAGAAGAATTTGTGCAGGCGCTCCGCGACACTTCCACCCTAAGTGCTGACGCTTCGGGATTGGAAGATGTGCTGAAACATTTTCCGTATTGTCAGAGCTTGCAGATGCTCTACTTTTTGTGGCTGCTTCAGCGCAGCGACGTTCGGTGCCACAGCCGGCTGCGTGTGGCTGCCGCGTATGTTGCCGACCGTGGCGTACTTAAAGATCATGTAGAGCACCTTGAGCTGATGCAGCAAAAACCGGATGAGGCTGCCAGGACAGAAGCTTTTACTAAAGAAAATGTGAAACACGTTCAGACACTACGTCCGCCGGAGGTGCCGGTGGATGTGATACAGGAGGCACTTCAAAAAGATTCTGATCCGGAAAAGAGTAGTGAAAGGAGCCTGGATGACACAGTGGCTGACAATTCGGCTGAATCATCACCGGCGATTTCTCCCGATAAACAGCAGAAATCGAAAGCCGAGCTTATCGATAAGTTCATCAGGAATGCACCCAGGCTGCGCACGCGTAGCGACTTCTTCAATCCAAACGATTATGCCAGAGCCAGCGCCATCGACCGCGACGACATCATCAGCGAAACGCTGGCATTGATTTACCTCAAGCAAGGCAACGATGAGAAGGCTATTAAAATTTATGAGAAATTAATTTTGAAAGTTCCGGAGAAAAGTACTTACTTTGCAGCCCAAATTGAAAAAATTAAGAAAAAATCTAATCTAAATAATTGATATTATGGCTTTTTACAACTTTATGACGGTGCTTTTGCTGATCATCGCCGTGTTGATCGTTTTGGTGGTCTTGGTACAAAATTCAAAAGGTGGCGGACTGGCCAGCAACTTTGCCGGATCCAACCAGTACATGGGCGTGCGCAAAACTGCTGATTTTCTCGAAAAAGCTACCTGGACGCTGGCCATCGCCATGCTGTTGATTGTGCTGGGAACATCCAAAATTATCCCTAAGTACACCAGAACTACCATCGAAACGCAATCGGAGATAAATGTGAACGCATTGCCTGTGCCTACTACTCCTTTCAATCCGGCTGCTACTGAGCAAGCGCCCCCCGAGCAAGGCGGACAGCAGGAAAGCGAATAGTCGTTCATTTACATAAAACACATATCTTAAAAATGTCAGGTTGTCACCAAACAATCTGGCATTTTTTATTTCACCAATCTTTGACTTCCCGGTTCTGATCTGAGCAGGTGTTGCTGCTTCATCCCGGAGGATGTATGTGAAATATGTCCTGCTTTGTCAGACAACCTGACAAGATGAACTGTAAAAATTGCGGAAACGTTGAAAAAGTGCTTTGGCACAAAATCTGATTTGGGGCAGCCACATCTGAAAATATTACAAAAGAAATATTTCAATAAAAATCACATTAAAAATTCGTTGAAGATTATGGGACAAATTAACATCAAACCATTGGCCGACAGAGTGCTCATCGAGCCTTCCGTAGCCGAAGAAAAAACAGCAGGTGGCCTGATCATTCCTGATACAGCCAAAGAAAAACCACAGCGCGGCACCGTTGTAGCGGTAGGCCCCGGAAAAAAAGATGAACCAATGACAGTGAAAGAAGGCGACGTAGTCCTTTATGGAAAATACGCCGGAACTGAAATCAGCATCAACAACACCAACTACCTCATCATGCGCGAGTCGGATGTGGTGGCTATTGTGTAATCAAACAAAATTTCAAAATCATTAACTAATTTATAAAACAAGAAGAAAAATGGCAAAAGATATAATTTTTGATCTCAAAGCAAGAGATGGCCTGAAGAAAGGTGTTGACGCACTTTCTAATGCCGTAAAAGTTACCCTGGGACCCAAAGGCCGCAACGTGATCATCGACAAAAGCTTTGGCTCTCCAAGCATTACCAAAGATGGCGTGACGGTGGCCAAAGAAATAGAGCTGAAAGACCCTGTCGAAAATATGGGCGCCCAGATGGTGAAAGAAGTAGCCAGCAAAACCAACGACATCGCCGGCGACGGAACTACCACCGCCACTGTGTTGGCACAGGCGATCGTTACCACCGGACTGAAAAACGTTACCGCCGGCGCTAACCCGATGGACCTGAAACGCGGCATCGAAAAAGCCGTGACGGCTATCGTAAAACATCTGCACGGCCAGTCGAGAAAAGTTGGCGACAGCACACAAAAAATTGAACAGGTAGCTGCCATTGCGGCCAACAACGACAACCAAGTGGGTAAACTCATCGCCGAGGCGATGGGCAAAGTGAAAAAAGAGGGTGTTATCACCGTGGAAGAAGCCAAAGGAATCGAGACCTATGTAGACGTGGTAGAAGGTATGCAGTTCGATCGTGGTTTCATCTCTCCCTATTTCGTTACCGACACCGAGAAAATGGAAGCCGTTTACGAATCTCCTTACATCCTGATCCACGACAAGAAGATATCTGTGATGAAAGACCTGCTCCCGATCCTCGAAAAAGTGGCACAGACCGGTCGTCCGCTGTTGATTATTTCAGAAGATGTAGAAACCGAAGCGCTGGCTACTCTGGTCGTTAACAAACTGCGTGGCGGACTTAAAGTAGTTGCTGTAAAAGCTCCCGGCTTTGGCGATCGCCGCAAAGAGATGCTCGAAGACATCGCCATCCTCACCGGTGGTACTGTTATCAGCGAAGAAAAAGGCTACAAACTTGAAGATGCAACCATCGAATATCTCGGTCATGCCGAAAAAATTACTGTTGATAAAGAAAACACCACCATCGTAAGTGGCAAAGGTGAAAAAGAAAATATCAATGGCCGTGTTGCACAAATCAAAAAACAGATAGAAACCACTACCAGCGACTACGACAAAGAGAAGCTGCAGGAGCGTCTGGCCAAACTGGCCGGTGGCGTAGCTGTGATTTATGTTGGTGCTGCCAGCGAAGTGGAGATGAAAAGCAGGAAAGACCTTTTTGAAGATGCGCTCAACGCCACACGCGCTGCTATCGAAGAAGGTATTATCCCCGGCGGTGGCGTAGCTTATCTGCGTGCCATCGAAGCCCTCGACCACATCGAAACTGAAACCGATGACGAAGAAACCGGTGTTGCCATTCTGCGTCGCGCTTTGGAAGAACCATTGCGTCAGATTGTAGAAAATGCAGGCCTGGAAGGGTCAGTGGTTGTAAATAAAGTAAAAGAAGGCAAAGGTGACTATGGTTTTAATGCCCGCACCGAGGTTTACGAAAACCTCTACGACGCTGGTGTTATCGATCCTACCAAAGTAGCGCGCGTTGCCCTCGAAAACGCCGCTTCTATTGCCGGTATGTTGCTCACCACCGAGTGTGTAATTGCCGACATAAAAGACGACAAAGCCGACATGATGCCTGGCGGAATGCCTCCGGGCGGCGGCATGGGTGGCATGTATTAATAGATTTGCCCAAAGGCCAAAAACAAAGCTCTCCAATTAGGAGGGCTTTTTTTTATGTGTTAAAATGCCGTTATCGCTTTCGCTAAATAATTTTTTGCGCTAAGCAGAAAAGTATTGTACGGCGATACCAGTAAAGATGGCGATGATAAAACTGATCATGGTTCCCAGCAGGATGTACTCGGCGTCCTTTCGGTTTTCAGGATTGCGGATGTCGCCAAAACGCAGGATGCTCTTGGCAGCAATAAGAAAACCGATACCGGTAAACTGATGGATAAGCACAAAAGTGAGGATAAGGATGCGCTCGATCATGCCAATCCAGCGGCCGGCGTCGGCAAGTCCCTGGTTGTCTTTGATTTGGTTTTGCCAGGGCGCGGTGATTTTGGCAATGAGAAACCCCGAAGGCCTGGTTACAAAAACATACCCCAGCACTACGGCAAGCATGCGCGTATTGGTAAAATAACCTGCCACGCTATCCAATATGTTCCAGCCCGGCATGGTGTACATGTACCACGCAGCGGCAATTACCAACAAATGGATGAACTGGTCAGCCAGGAAATATTTCAAAGAGTTGTTGGTGTAGGATTTCCAGAGATCAGTTGCCAGATGGGTTATTAGTACAAAGGCCGGGATGAGGAAATTTTGATAATGCCCGGAGAAGAGATAAACAAGTACTGCCGCAATTGTAGCATGCAGATAAAGCGAGCCGGCTCGCCAATGCCGCTCTCCTCTGGCCACAATCCACGACTTGCGCTGAAGCATAAAATCAGCTACCAGGTGCGCCAACAGGAGCCGCAGCAATAAAGCGATTTGTAGGTCGTCAGTACCGACAGTCATAATTTATCTTTTTAAGTGTATCCAATTTTAAAAAACACGTCCCGGGAAAATATAACCCCACAGGGTTGTAATCATCAATTATAACCTCACAGGGTTATAAAGGTCAATTATAACCCCACAGGGTTATAATGCATTCACATTCTTTGCATGAGTTCATCGTATCGGTTAAGCATGAGTTCAAGGGCGTAAAGGTTGGCCGACAGTAATCTTTTGCCGATGGCAGGCTGTGAAATGTTGAAAATATCTGCCATTTCCTGTTGTGTTTTTCCTTTCAAAATCTCGATGATTGCCAATGCCTGTTCTGCCGACCATTTGTTGATGAGGGTGTCGAGCAGTGCGCATTCCACGTCGAGTTCTTTGTTAATCTCTTCTTTGGGCGTTTTGACGAAAAGCATGCGGTTGTTTTGCATCATCAGGTCGAGTTGGAGGCCGGAGTTGCGATAAGCATCACCATCACCTTCACCGCCGGTTGCATCGGGCATCAGTGTGATGGAGCCAATGCCGATGGCAATGCGCGCATCAATGATATTGCTCAGTGCGGTTTTCAAGCTGCTGCGCAAAGCTGCCCTAATGATGACGGCGGCTTTAAGCGCTTCTGCCGGCTCTTGTAATACGCCCTGAAAGCTGTCGCCCCGATGGATGTCGAAAGGAAAAGCCATCACCGCGCTGCCCAAAATCTGTGCAGGAACAGTAAGCGCAGTTTTTAAATAACCCAGCAACTGGCGCCGCGCTTCGCCTGTAAAGCGCGACGAATCGACGATGTCGCCGGTGATGACGGCGTAAGTTTTTGTTGTGGAGGGCATCAGACGGTAAGTTTACGGTATTTCAGGCGCTTGGGACCAACGTCGCCCAGGCGCTTCTTTTTGTTTTCTTCGTATTCGGAATAGCTTCCCTCGAAGTAAACCACTTGTGAGTCGCCTTCAAAGGCAAGGATATGCGTTGCGATTCGGTCGAGGAACCAGCGGTCGTGAGAGATCACCACGGCACAGCCGGCAAAGTTTTCGAGGCCTTCTTCCAGTGCGCGCAAGGTATTCACGTCGATGTCGTTGGTAGGCTCGTCGAGCAGCAGCACGTTGGCTTCCTGGCGCAGCGTCAGCGCAAGATGCAGACGGTTGCGCTCACCGCCGGAGAGGATGCCGGTTTTTTTCTGCTGGTCGGCGCCGTTAAAGTTGAAGCGTGCCACATAGGCACGTGAGTTCATCTCGCGGTTGCCCAGTTGGATGGTTTCATGGCCTCCCGACACGACTTCCCACACTGATTTTTCGGGATCTATTTCGGTATGCGCCTGGTCCACATAGCCCAGCTTTACCGTTTCGCCCACTTTAAAGGTTCCCTTGTCGGGAAGTACCTGCTGCATGATCATGCGAAACAAAGTGGTTTTGCCGGCGCCGTTGGGGCCTATCACGCCAACGATGCCTGCTGGTGGCAGCGAGAAGTTCAGGTCGTCGAAGAGCAGCTTATCGCCAAAAGCCTTGCTTACATTTTCGGCATCTATCACATTATTTCCCAGGCGCGGGCCGTTGGGGATGTATATCTCCAGGCGTTCTTCTTTTTGTTTCACATCCTGGCCGAGCATTTTTTCGTACGCCGACAAACGGGCTTTGGCTTTGGCGTGGCGGGCTTTGGGCGCCATGCGCACCCATTCCAGCTCGCGCTCCAGCGTTTTGCGGCGTTTGCTTTCGGTTTTTTCCTCCTGCGCCAGGCGCTTGGTTTTTTGTTCGAGCCATGAGCTGTAGTTTCCTTTCCAGGGGATGCCTTCGCCGCGGTCGAGTTCCAGAATCCAACCGGCCACATTGTCGAGGAAGTAGCGGTCGTGGGTCACGGCTATCACAGTGCCGGCGTATTGTTTCAGGTGCATCTCGAGCCATTCTATCGATTCGGCGTCGAGGTGGTTGGTAGGCTCGTCGAGCAGCAAGATGTCGGGTTCCTGAAGCAGCAACCGACACAAAGCAACGCGGCGCCGTTCGCCTCCCGAAAGATTTTTTACGGGTGTGCTTCCTTCCGGACAACGCAGCGCATCCATGGCGCGCTCCAGGCGGCTGTCGAGTTCCCAGGCGTTTTTGTGGTCGATCAAATCGGTGAGGCGCCCTTGTTCAGCAATCAGATCTTCCATCTCCTGATCGCTCATGGGTTCCGAAAACTTCAGATTGACGGCTTCATATTTTTTAAGCAGATCCACCACTTCCTGAACGCCTTCTTCCACAATTTCTCTCACCGTTTTGGTGGCGTCGAGCTTCGGATCCTGCTCAAGCATGCCTACCTCATAGCCGGGCGAAAAGGCAATGTTGCCCTGATACGACGCCTCCGTTCCGGCGATAATGCGCAGCAGTGTGGATTTTCCTGAACCATTCAGGCCGATGATGCCGATTTTAGCACCATAAAAAAACGAAAGATAGATGTCTTTGAGCACCTGTTTGTTGGGCGGGAATATCTTACCAACGCCCGACATCGAAAAAATTATTTTGTTATCGTCTGCCATATCTTTTTGTGTTGCTGTTTTTTATGTATTAAAATGAAAAGCAAAATTAGGCTTTTCGCCGTATCCTGCTCCCTGCTCTCTGCGCCAAGCGCCAAGCGCTAATTAAACTGAAACCGGATTCCGTTTTCCAACGAAAGATCAAAATTCTTTACTTTGGCAATGGGTCGGCTGATGTAGCGATAGGTAAAGCTGGTGATCAGAAACAAACGTTTGGCAATTTGTATTTCCAGCCCGGCCTCTACCGATAAGCGATAGTCGCCAAAATCTTTCAGCGCAGGCTGATAGTAAACGACGCCTGTAAGGTTAAGTTTTTCCTTTAGCAACCAGTCGAAGCTGACAAAATTGGTGCTGCGCCACAAATACAAACTTACTATCCTTTCATCTACATCATACTCCTCGGTTTCGTACATAATTCCCACGCTTAGGTTTACATCAAAAGTATGGGTGCTGTCTTTGCGCGAGCAGGCCCGCACAAGTCCATATTTTATTCCTGTTCCTGCGAGGTTGCGTGCGTTGAGGTCGATAAATTCGTCGTATTGTCGCTGGGCGAATACCTCTAAGTCAGCCCGTGGAGCGAAATTCCACATCGAACGCAGATGCAAAAATCCCTGGTTCTCGATCTTTTCGTCGCTGCTGCTTTTGTATTCAAAATTGCCCACAACAAAATAATCGAAAGCCTTACCATTGTAGTCGATGCGTCCGGTACCTTTCAGGGCAATGTATTCAGTATTGCCGTCTTTGAGTGCCAGCGTGGTGGAGGCATTAAAAAGAAACCCTTCCTTTTCGTAATATTTCCGGTATTTCTCCGTGTTGATCTGCGCCTCGACGGAGAGCACCGGCAACAATGCGATTAGAAAAATAAGAACTTTCCGAACGATGCTTCTCCTCAAAAAAACCATAGCTAAATCAACTCCTCAGGATTCGTTTCGGCGGTGCGTATCGAAACGGCAAAAAACAACATAATGGCACCGAAAAACAAAGCCATCACACCAATGATGTAAACGAAAGCAACGATCGATTCAAAAGGATTGAAGAACAGCAGCAGTCCGAATACGAGCGTCACCACGCTGTTGATAATCATCAGGCGTTGCGAGGTGCCTGGTTTAATCATTTTCAGTGCTATGTAAAGTTGAACGGCTCCGATCACCAAAGCCCAGATGCCAATGATGATGGCAAAAACTATGAGACTTTGCTGGGTGTTGAAAACCACAAAAATGCCGATGATCAGGCTCACCAGCGAATTGATGAGAGCAGAAACATAGGGTCTCTCTTTGCGCATGTTTTGTATCGAAACGATAACGCCAATCACTCCGGCTACCATCAGCAGCACGCCAAAATAGATGGCAACCACACGGATGGTTTCGTTGGGAACGAAAAGGGCGAGTACGCCAAAAAGCAAGGCCACCACACCATTGATGGCAAGTGTGACACGGTAAGATTTTAATTTGTTTTCCATAATAAAAGATGTTTTTGTTGATGAATGTTTTGTTTTTATAAATCGTAAATCTAAAATCGTAAATCTAAAATCGTAAATCTAAAATCGTAAATCTAAAATCGTAAATCTAAAATCGTAAATCTAAAATCGTAAATCTAAAATCGTCAATCGTCAATCTAAAATCGTCAATCGTAGTTCATCATAATCTTCGCCATTTCATCGGTAGCATTTTTCCAGTTATAGTTTTTAATAACGAAATTGTATCCTGCTGCAGCAATTTTGGCGGCATAGTCGGTATCCTTTAGCAAATCCAAAATCTGTTTTGCATACTCCGCGGGCTTTTCG
>Ga0265295_1002843_pt1 | contig 26342 bp, 30 predicted proteins | sample Munlansysbiofilm_FD_192503 | JGI IMG/M metagenome (GOLD analysis project Ga0265295, IMG submission 192503) | Leachate microbial communities from a municipal landfill in Southern Ontario, Canada - Methane capture system biofilm | ecosystem: Engineered > Solid waste > Landfill > Unclassified ... | reverse complement strand
GCCCGGAAAATCGCTGACAAGCTGAAGGAGGTCTGGTTGTGAGCTCAAGCGGAACCTACAAGATACGACCGGCCGGTCGGCATATTCTGACCATCGGCCGGGACCTGATTCAGGACTGCTATGCAGCAGTCGTGGAGCTGGAGCGCGACGTTTCGGTCAGGTGCGCCCTGTGCGCCAGGCCGAGCGTCCGGGGACAATACAGGCTGCTCACCGGCAGGAGGGTCTGGGTCTGCCTGAATTGCTCTACAGGGTGTTCGCGGATCGAGGGCCCGGGAATTTGCTCAGATTGTCTGCAAAACGGGAGATGAACTATGGGAGAGAGAACGATCGGTCCGCTCGAAAAAGTGGCGATGGCCATCAATGCCAAGCACGAGCGAGCAAGGGCCGGCAGTGCCGATCATCAGCGTTCCGATGCGATGCTCGCCGAGATCGCCCAGGTGACGAGGGACCTCGAGGGGATGAAGGCGGAGGCTGAGGCGCGGCTGGAAAAGCTTCGCAATGAATGCCAGGAGCGCATGGCGCCGATCGCGGCGAGGCTCGATGAGCTGGACAAGAACCTCAAGAAGTTTGCGAAGAAGCGGTCGAAGGCCATTTTCGGAGAAAGGGAGGCCGGCTACATCGGGTCGCTCAGGGTCGATCTCCCCCACGGCGCGCTCATCTTTTCGGCCGAGATGCGGGTGAAAAAGGCTCGGAAGGTCCTCGATGCCATGAAGGAGCTCGGGATCAAGGACGGCATCAAGGTTGTCGAGACGGTCGACTGGGATGCGCTGGAGAAATGGAGCGACGAGCGGCTGATCACGGTCGGCACGGAGCGGAAGAGGAAGGAAGAGTATGTCTATGAGGTTAAACGGCAATGAGGCCGAGGATAAAAGGGGCTGATATGTGTACGGCTGGCGAGAAGATCCAATGCGTTAAATGCGGCCATTTCACGAGGGGCACCGGGTCCGATCATGCCATCGGGCGTTGCACGGGGCGGCCGTCGGACGGGCACCGCGGGCAGTGGCCGTTCAAGCGGCATTACTGCAAGGGATTCGTTGCGATCGGATGGGATGGCGTCGGCGATCAGGGTCGGCAGCTCAAGGACATGCAGTTTTATGCCCGCGAGCTGCAGGGCGAAGAATGTGTCTGCCTCGGGAAGAAATCGAGCGGCTACAGCTTCTGCTACAAGTGCTACAAGTCGCTTCCCCAGGAGATGCAGAAGGCCCTCTACCGAAAGATCGGCGATGGACACGAAGAGGCCTACGAGGCGGCGGCGCAGTATCTATACCAGAAGGAGCAGGGGGCCGAATGCGATTGATCTGCCCGGCATGCGGAGCTATAGCGAGCATGGAGGCATGGGCCAACGAGCCCGCCTGGAGGCAGTTCGCCGAAGTGCTGACGAAGATTCCGAAAGGGGTCGAGGAACGGGTGCTGCCCTACCTCGGCCTCTTTCGCAAGGGCGAGCGGGCGATGACTCCGGCCAGGGCGCTTCGGCTCATCGCCGATCTGCACGCCCTGGTCGACCCGGGCACGGTCAAATGGGAAAGCGGAGAGCTCCGGCCGGCTCCGCCGAGCCTGTGGGCGCAGGCCCTCGATGCGGTGATCGCCAGGCGCCCGAAGGCTCTCTCCAATCACAACTATCTCAGGCATACCGCCTGGGAAATGGCGGCCGCTCTTGCGGCCCAGGCCGAGCAGCAGGTTGAGGCCGGCCGGCGGATGACGAAGAGTGTTGAGGAGGATGCCCCAGGCGACGGTCCCGCGAGCGCTGAGGAGCGGGCAGCGGTCAAGGACATGCTCCGGGAATTCACGGAGAGATTGGGGAAATGAGGAACGTAGAGGGGAAAGTGATGGCGGCAGAGAGAGGCAGCGGAAGAATGTGCGGTATCGCAGCACAGATGGCGGCGATTTTGATGATGCGGAAGCGCATCGCGCTCCCCGAGCTCGCGGAGCGGATGGAAATGAGCGAGCGGAACGTCAGGCGATGGGTGGAGAGATTCGGGGGCAGCCTGCCGCTCAGGATCGAGCGCGGAGTGGTCATCCTTGACCAGGATGATGGGTATTGAGTGTCAATCAAAAAAAATCACTTTTCTTGCATTTTTTTAAATCCATTTTGACGCACTGTTGTCAAAGGCGTGTGTTACAGACATGTGAAAGGCCGGTGAAATCCGCCTTCACTTTCTCCCGAAAGCGGCCGCCTTCCCCAGGGCGGCCGCTTAAAATCCATCCTTGAGAGCCGAGGGAGGCCGGCCGGGGGGATTGGCAACGATGAAAAACGCGACGAGAGGCGTTTTTGATGCTGGTCGGGCCAGAGTCCAGCATGTGAGTGGGTGACCCCGAGGACGATTCCATGTTACGCGGAAAATCGCAATGCTCACGCTGCAGCTGATGAAAAACCCGCCACGGCTCCCCGGCTGATGCCCGATATCCGGGGAGCTTTCCAAACGACAACACGAGAAGGGGGCGCGGGCAGGGACCCGGAAACGGGCTTTGACCCGCTCCCCCACTGATTAGGATATCACTGGAAATGGTCCGCTCGCCGAGCGGACCTGCAGGGTTTCGAGGATGAGCAAGGCCGGGAGGGGCCATGTTTGCGATGATGGGCTACAAGGGGCATGAGATAACCGCGCTGCAAAGGAAGCTGCGGGCTGCGGGCTACGATCCGGGGCTTATCGACGGCTTCTTCTGGGGGGAGACCTGTGAGGCCGTGCGGTCTTTCCAGCTCGATCACAACTTGATCCCGGACGGAGTCGTCGGGCCGGCGACGTGGAGAGCGATCCAGGAAGCAGTAGGCAGTGTTTCAGCTCCCGATTCCACCGGCGGCGATCGCGATATCCTCGATGCAGTGACGCCCAAAGCCGTTGCCACGATGTTTCCGGCCACGCCGCTTGTAAACATCATAGACAACCTGCCGCATATAACCGACGCGCTGCGGGCCTTCGGCCTCGATGACCGGTGGATGGTTGCGGCAGCCCTGGCGACGATCCGGGCGGAAACCGAATCGTTCCTCCCCATCTCCGAGGGGATCTCGAAGTACAACACCACACTCGACGACTCCGGCCGGCCGGTCAATCACCCGTTCGACCTTTACGACGATCGCAGGGATCTCGGCAACCAGGGTGCTCCCGACGGCGAGAGATACAGGGGGCGCGGCTTCATTCAGCTCACGGGGCGATACAACTATCTGAAATACGGGGGCAAGGTGCTCTCGAGCTGCCCGGAGCTCGCAAACGATTCGAAGTTCGCGGCGCTCCTTCTTGCCTCGTTTCTCGCGGACCAGCAGGAACAGGTGCGATCGTGCATGAAATCCGGCAATCTCGCTGAGGCGAGGAGGCTTGTAAACGGAGGACGTCACGGGCTCGACAGGTTTACAGACGCGGTGAAGCGCTGCCCGTTTTGAGCCGGAGAGAAGAAGGGCCGAGAAATGGCTGACTGGAAACAGGTAGGAAAGAGGATAGCGACGATGGGCGCGAGCGTTCTCGGAACCGCCGTTGCCGGACCTGCCGGAGGGGCCGGGCTCGGAGGTCTCGTCGCGTCGCTGTTTGGCGCCGACCCGGAGGACCCGGCGGACGTGCTGTCCAGGATGCAGCTGGATCCACAGGCGGCCGTCAAGCTGCGGGAGCTCGAGCTCAGACACGTCGAGCGCATAGAGGAGATCCAGCTTGACACCTTGAAGCTTCGCCTGAGCCATGCCACCTCATCCATCCAGGCCGTGAACAAGACGATGCAGGTCGAGGCCACATCGGAGCACTGGGCTCAGTGGGGATGGCGCCCATTCTGGGGATTCATCTCCGGGACCGCCTTTTTTATCGTCTGCGCCTTCGTCTGCTATCTCGGCTACCAGGCGATCGTTCTGAAGGACGGGACGGCCTTTGGGCAGATCCCGCTCGTGATCGGATCGTTCACCACGCTTTTCGGCATACCGGGGGCAATCCTCGGCATCACGGCCTGGGGTAGGAACGCTCTCAAGACCGTCAGGAGCGAATCGGGAGGCAGGCAGTGATGGAACAGCTCGGGGCATCGATTTTGATCGATCTCGTCAAGGCGTTCGGCATCACGGGTATGGTCTTCATCATCTGGTATTTCTCGGACAAGACAAACCAGCGCACGCTCCAGGCGTACCGCGATGACATGACGAAGGTGCAGACCGACAACCACAAGGAAGTGACCGATGCGATCGCATCCGGTCGCGAAGAGATGCTCAAGGTGCTCAAGCAATATCAGGCCGACATGGCAGACCAGCGGCGGATGTATGAGAACAACGTGGAGCTCGTGCGCCAGGTCATCTCGCTCGCAAGCGATCAGAAAGATCTGATCATCATGAATACCCGCGGATTCACACAGCTCCTGGACGATGTGCGGGGCAACCAGTTCTGCCCGATGGTGAGGCTCGAGAAGAAGGCAAAAGGGGAGCAGGGATGAGCGATTTCAATGAGGAGAGGCTTCGGCACCAGGGCCTGCTGCAGGAAAAGGAGCAGGCGGCAAGGGTTTTGGCCATGCGGCTCGACGAGCTGAGGGGCGGGATCAGGCGCTACTTCGATCCGTTCGTTGCGGTTGCGGAGATCGAAGCCGAGCGGGGCCTGCAGCTCGCGATCGAGTTCAGTGACGCGCAAAACGAATACAAGGCGCTCACTGCCGAGATCTCCGTCATCCGAAAAGCACTGGGGCGGTAATGGGCCAGGAATATTCGATGGAGGTGGTCGAACGGGCGGAGGAGCTCTATTGCGTTGAGGGCCACACATTCGATGCGGTTGCGACCCTCACCGGAGTGGCGGCGTCCACGCTCAAGCGCTGGTCCGATCGATACAACTGGCAGGAGAAAAAGGAAGAAATCCGCCAGGCACTTTCATCGATCCGGGCCAACACGATCAAGCTCCGCGCGAAGCTCATCGAAAATTGTCTGAATACGCTGAACGCGCAGGACGCCTTCGCGGTTTCGGCGATCGAGGGGCTCGCGCAGCGCGCCACGCAGATTGCATTGAAGCAGCCGGCGGCGCCGGCGGTTGAAAACCTCCGGGAAATCAAAACCGACGAGGACGCGATCACGGCCCTCGAGGAGGCGATCCAGATCAAGTTGAATTCCATGCTCACGAACCCTGGCCAGGTGAGCCTGGCGTCGGTGAAAGAGATCAAGACCGTGAGCGAGTTCATATCCGGCATGCGGGCGAAGGTGAGCAAAACGGACGCCGGCGCCGGCAAGCGCAAGGGACTTTCCGCGGATGCGGCCGACCAGCTGCGCCGAGAGATTTTGGGAATCAAGCAATGAGTCGGGAAATCTGGCCCACATCGCGAAGCAAGACCCCGCCGGTTCTGCTCGGCTACCAGCAGGAATGGGTAGCCGACCAATCGGAAGTGAAGGTCTGCGAGAAATCGCGCCGCATTGGTCTAACCTGGGCGCAGGCCGCAGACGACGTGCTCCTTGCGTCCCGCGAAGACGGGATGGACGTCCTCTACATCTCCTACAATTACGACATGACCCGGGAATACGTCGACACCTGCGCATTCTGGGCCAAAAATTTCGCGAAAGCAGCCGGAGAGATTGAGGAATTTCTATTCGAGGAGGAGGATCCGGACGGAACGAAGCGGGCGATCAAGGCCTTTCGGATCAACTTCGCTTCGGGATTCGAGATCCTGGCGCTCTCCTCGAGACCCAAAAACCTGCGCGGCAAGCAGGGGCGGCTGATCGTGGACGAGGGCGCGTTCGTCGAAGAGCTCGACGAGCTGCTCAAGGCGGCGCTGGCCTTCCTCATCTGGGGCGGCCAGGTCATCATCATCAGCACCCACGACGGCGACGACAACGATTTCAACCAGCTCGTCGAAGACGTCCGGGCAGGGAAGAAACCCTACAGCCTGCACCGGATCGATTTTGACGATGCGCTGGGGGACGGGCTCTATAAGCGGATCTGCCTGGTCCGAGGGCTCGAATGGACTCCGGAGGCGGAAGCCGACTGGCGCCGGAAGATCATCGACCAGTACGGAGACGACGCCGACGAGGAGCTGTTCTGCATCCCGAGCCAATCGGGCGGGACCTACTTCGCACGGACGCTCATCGCATCGTGCATGGAGAAGGGGATCCCGGTGCTTTCCTGGACGCCGCCGAAGATATTGAGGGATGGCAAGGCCTTCGTTGATTGGCCGGATGCCGAGCGGCACGCGGAGTGCCAGGCGTGGCTGGACGAAGAGGTGAAGCCGCTGCTCGATGCCCTGGATGGGAAGCGCAAGCATTTCATCGGAGAAGACTTCGCGCGAGACATCGATCTGAGCATCGACTGGATACTCGAGGAAGTCACGGCGCTCGATTACCGCGTGCCCTTTGCGGTCGAGCTGAGCGATGTGCCGTTCCGCCAGCAGGAGCAGATCTTTTTCTTCATCTGCGACAGGCTGCCGCGCTTTTCGGGCGGTGCGCTCGATGCCAGGGGCAACGGCCAATACCTGGCCGAAGTCGCACGGCAGCGATATGGCGAAAACCGGATCCACCAGGTCATGCTCACGCAGTCTTTCTACCGGGAGAATTTCCCGAAATACAAGGCCGCCTACGAGGATAAGGAGATCACGGTCCCGGATTCCTCCGAGATCATGGACGACCATCGGGCGGTCAAGAAGGTGAAAGGCGTGCCATGCATCCCGGATTCGGCGAGAAAAAAGGACTCCAAAAGTGGAGGCAGGCGCCACGGGGATTCCGCGGTCGCCGGGCTGCTCGCCTGGTACGCCAAGGAAAACTGCACGGGCGGCCCCATCGAACATGAAAGCGTTTCGAAGAGGCGCTTTGCAAAGCAGAAAGGTGCCTACTGATGCCCCTGTATGATCAATTCGGGAGGGAGATCCCTCCGCGGGACGTGAGGCGTCCGGACACCCGCGAACTGGCGGTGGCGACGATCCGAGACCGCTGGAGCGACTACCCGTCGAGCGGGCTCACTCCGCAGAAGCTCGCGGCCATCTTCAAGGAGGCCGACCAGGGCGACGTACGCCGGCAGTCGGAGCTCTTCGAGGAGATGGAGGAGAAGGACCCCCATCTGGCTTCGCAGTTCCAGATCCGCAAGCTCGCGGTCCAGGGGCTCGAATACGAGGTTTCGCCCCGGGGCAATGACTCCACGGCAAAAAAGATCGCAGACTTTTGCGATGAGGTGATTTCGGGCATGGAGGATTGGGACGACCATATCCTGGATTTCTTGGACGCTCTCGCGAAGGGCTACTCGATGCACGAGATCCTGTGGGACGCGAACGGCCGCGAAAACCGAATTCGTGGGTTGCGCTGGGTGCATTCGAAAAAAATAACCTTCTATAATTCGCTCACTCCCAGGGTCATCACCGAAGAGCACATGATGGACGGGATCGACCCGCCCGCATTCAAGTTTGCATACCACCGCTACAAGGCGAGATCCGGATACGACACACGGGCCGGGATCCTGCGTGTTTGCGGGTGGATGTATCTGTTCAAAAACTACGACATCAAAGATTGGGTGGCGTTCGCGGAAGTCTACGGGATGCCGCTCAGGGTCGGGCGCTACGAGCCCGGAGCGAGCCCCGAAGACAAGCGGGCACTCATCACCGCGATCCGATCGCTCGGCTCGGATGCCGCAGGCATCATCAGCAAGTCGACCGAGATCGAGTTCGTGGAGGCGCAAAAGTATGGATCGATCAACGTCTACGAAGGGCTCGCCCGGTTCTGCGATGCCCAGATGAGCAAGGCGATCCTCGGCCAGACGCTCACCAGCGAGGCGAGCGGCGAGGGCGGATCCGGGTCCCGGGCGCTCGGCGAAGTGCACAACGAAGTGCGCGGCGATCTGGTCAAAGCGGACTGCAAGGCGCTGGCAAAGACCATCCGCCAGCAGATACTCCGGCCGCTCGTGGGATTCAACTACGGGTGGGACGCTCCGGTTCCGCAGTTCCGGTTCCTCTGCGAGGAATCGGAGGATCTCAAGGAACTTGCGGACGTCTATGCAAAGCTCTGGAACATCGGCTTCGACGTCTCGCAGGAGCACATCTCCGAGCGGTTCCAGGTGCCGATCCGGCAGGAATCCGAGACCCCGCTGTCACGGCAGCCCCAGGGCGGCGCGCCCGCGGATCAGGGGCAAGCGGCCACGGCGGCGAAGCGGATCGCCAAGGACCCCGTTCGAAACCTCGCCGATCCGGACGACGGGCAGCTTTCGATCGACGACCTGGCCGACCGCCTGGCGGCCGGAGGGACGGAGCTCGATCCCATGCTGCAGCCGGTGGTCGAGCTGGTGACGAAGGCGTCGAGCTATGAGGAGATCATGGAGAAGCTCTACGGCCTCTACAGCGACATGGACCCCGAAAAGTTCCAGGAGCTTCTCCACCGGGCCTCGTTTGCGGCCGATCTGTGGGGGACGCTACGGGCGAGGAAGGAAGCCGGTGAATGAAGATCACGCTCGAGCCGCTTCCGTTTCAAGAGGCGATCCAATTCTTCCAGGAGAAGGGGCTTTCCCTCTCCCCGGAAAGCTGGCGCGATATCTGGCAGAAGGCGCACACGACGGCCTTCACGGTTGCAAGAGTGACAGCGGTCGATGTGCTGGAAGATATCCGCCAGGCGGTGGACCAGGCGATCGATGCCGGAACGCCGCTTGCGGAGTTCAAGAAGGGGCTCTCGAAGCTCCTGGAGCGGAAGGGCTGGCTCTCGCCCCGCGGGGAAGATGCCGAGATCACGCTTCCGGACGGGACGATTCGAAAGCGGCTCACGCCCTGGAGGCTCGACACCATCTACCGGACGAACCTGCAGTCATCGTATGCGACCGGCAGATACCGGCAGATGATCGAGGTTGCCAGGCGCAGGCCCTACTGGATGTACGACGCGGTTGGAGATATGCGCACGCGGCCGAGCCATGCCGCTATGGACGGCAAGGTCTACCGGTTCGATCACCCCTTCTGGGACGAATGGTATCCGCCAAACGGGTTCAACTGCCGGTGCACGGTGCGGACCCTTTCGGCGAGGCAGATGGAGGGCTCGCAGCTCACCGAGCAGACAACGGGCGTGGGCCAGAAGCCCGATGCCGGCTTTGCTTACAACCCGGGACGGGAGAAGTGGCAGCCGGACTTCAACAAGTACAGCCCCGATGCGCGCGCCCTGGTGCAGCGGATCGTTGACGAGAGCGAGACCCTGGAGGGGTAAAACCGATGCCCGTGCAGCTCGAGATGAAAATCGAAGACCGCGAGGTCGCAATCCTCCTGCAGGGCCTGGAGCGGCGGATCGAGGACCGCAGGCCGGCGATGCGGGAGATCGGGGAGATCATCCGCGAGAGCTGCATGAGGAATTTCAGGGAGCAGCGCGGGCCAGGAGGCGAGCGCTGGAAGCCTTCGCGGCGCGCGGCTTCGCAGGGCGGAAAGACGCTGATCGACACGGCCGTGCTGCGAAACTCGATCCACGTCGATGCTATGAGCGACCAGGTCCGGGTGGGAACACCCGTCGAATACGCCGGCGTCCATCAGTTCGGGGCGGCCGCGGGATCGTTCGGGACTCGGGTCGTGAACGTGCGATCGCACACCCGCGGCGGGTGGGGCGGAGGAGTCCCGAGCTACGTGAGCGCCCACAGGCGCGTGGTGAAGCTCCCGTGGGGGGACATCCCGGCACGGCCTTTCCTGGGGATTCGAGACGAGGACTGGCCGGAGATAAAGGATGCGCTTCTGGACTACATCATCGGCGGCTGATGCGGGCCGCGATCGGAGGGGTCTTGAGATGAGCGGGCGAACGGAATTTTCTCATTTTATCTGCAAAAACATCGATCCGCCCGAGGGGAGCGAGAAGCGCTTTTTCGTGGCGTCGATCGTTGAGGACGGCGCGGACGTCCCCACGGAATTTCAGGTCTTCCCGGACGGGACGATCGAGATGTCGGGAGGGGAACGTTTCACTGCAGACGATGCCGCACGGCAGGAGGTGATCAAACGGTGGGAAGCCCGCGGGCTCGACATGGTGATCGACTACGAGCACCAGACCGAGGGGGGCGAATGGTCGAGCCCGGACGGGACGGCGCCCGCTGCAGGGTGGGTGAAGAAGCTGGTGAACAAGGGCACGCAAGGACTCTGGGCTGTCGTCGAGTGGACCGATCGCGCCCGCCAGCTGCTCGCAAGCCGTGAGTACCGGTACTTTTCGCCTGTGTTCTACACCACGAAAAAGGATCAACGCCTGGTCGAGCTCGCGCGGATCGCACTCACCAACGCACCGAAGCTCAACTGGATAAAGCCACTCGTGGCCAAAGACGGCAACGATAAACGCCAGGACGGCTGGCAAAACAGCGAGGATAAGGAGAAGAACATGGAATTTCTGAAGAAAATGGCAAAGAAGCTGGGGCTCTCCGAAGACGCAACCCAGGAACAGGTGATCGCGGCCCTCGACACGATGAAGCAAAAGGCCGAAAAGCCGGTCATCGCAAAGGATGTGGTTGTCGCCCTGGGACTGCCCGAAACCGCGACTCAGAGCGAAGTGGTCGCATCGATCCACGCGATCAAACAACGTCCCGATCTCACGCAGGAAGTGGCGTCACTGAAGAGTCGCCTGGCCGAGCGCGATCGCGACGACCTGGTCGACCAGGCCATGAAGGCCGGAAAGATCAGCGCGGCACAGAAAGAATGGGCCGAAGGCTATGCCCTGCGAGATCCCGAAGGCTTCAAGATGTTCGTCGCAAAGGCCCCGCAGGTGGTCCCGCTCGATGACGCGGGCGTGGTGAGGGACAAGGACCTGCCCGGCAAGGACGGGGAGCTTGACGAGACCCAGAAGCAGATCAACAAGATGTGCGGGATCGACGACGAGACCTGGAAAAAGTACGGGCCGGGCGCGAAGAAGTAGCGGGCGGCCGGGCACGGTAAACCGGAAGGATAAAACACAGGAGGCAATGCCATGACAGCTCTGAGTGCAGACAAGAAAACCCAATACACGGAGGGAGTGGAGCTCTCCCTGCCGGTCGGAGCCGACAAGACGATCTATGCTGGCAGCCTGGTCGTGCTCGACGGGACCACGAAGCTCGCCGAGGCCGGATCGGACACCGCGAGCAAGGTCTTTGTAGGAGTAGCTCGGGAAGCGGCCGACAATGCGGACGGGGCCGCGAGCGCGATCAATGTTACGGTGCGGAGGAGGGGGCTCTTTCTCTTCAACAAGGCGAGCGCCGTTCAGACCGACGTCGGCAAGGCGGCATTTATTTCGGACGACCAGACGGTCGCCCTGGCCGCCACGACGGACAACGACATTTACTGCGGAGTGATCGCGGCCCTCGAGTCCACGACCCAGGTCTGGGTGGACATCTACCCGGCCCTGCTCCAGACCGACGTGGCCACGCACGTCGCGGACACCGCGAGCGCCCATGCGGCGTCTGCCATCGCGATCGAAGACGACGGCACGTTCACGGCCAAAACGGACGTGGAGGAAGCCCTGCAGGAGATTTATCAGCATATCCTGAGCGCCCAGGCACTGGTGGAAATCCCGATCTTTTCGTTTGCGGAAGCGGACGGTACGGCTCTCGCCGCCTTCGCCGACGGCGACTCGACGACGCCCGGATACGCACTGGTGGACTCGAAGGCCCTCGGAATCCGGTGGAACAACCACGCAGAGCCGGACCCGATTGGAGCGAGCGTGGTCATCCCGCCCGATTTCGACAATACCGCGGACGCGGTGCTCCACATTCTGGCGTCCAAATCTGGAGCCACCTTGGCCGATGCGGTCAAGTTCACGTGTACGGCCTATAACGTGGTGGCCGGGGCCCTGCATGATGCGGATACAAACTTCGGTGGAGATTCGGGGGCAATGACGGGCAACGCTACCGCCAAGACGGTGCAGGAAGTCACCCTCACGCTCGCCCTGGCGAATCTGGCTGCCGCTCCAGGCGTGATCGCGCTCACGATTCAGCCCAAGGACGGGACCCTCGGGACGGATGACGTGATCATCCACGGCGTATGGATCGAGTACAAACGCAAGCTGCTCACCGCTTAAGGGGGGGGTGACCCCATAGATAGTTATGGAGGCATCGGGGAATCAGCGCCCGGCGCCTCCGTGCTGGAACGTTTTCCACTGCAACCAGGAGGATCCACCATGAACATCACGAAAGTTTGGAAACGCTGCACGACCCCGCTGGTCTGGATCGGGCTAATCGTCATCGGGATCATGCTCTACCCTCACAACGCATCTGCCGGGCAGCCGATCGAGATCGACTTCATGGGCGTCGCCCTGCTCGGGATCGTTATCAACCAGTCGGCGCTGGCAGGCATCTACAAAACGTTCACGACTATATTCAACCAAGCCCTTTCCGGGGTGGAGAGCATGTGGCCGTTGGTCGCTATGGAGACCCCGAGTACCGGCCGGTCGGTTGACTACAAGTGGCTCGGCGATCTGCCGATGATGAGAGAATGGCTCGGGGATCGCGTGATCAAGGACCTCAGCGCGTTCCACTATGAGATCACGAACAAGAGCTATGAAACGACCATAGAAGTGGATCGGGACGATATCGAAGACGACCAGATCGGCGTCTACACTCCGATCGTGCAGCAACTGGCATGGGCCGCGGCACAGCATCCGGACATTCTGGTGTGGGGACTGCTCAAGGCGGGCTTCGACACTCTCTGCTTTGACGGGCAGTATTTCTTCGATACGGATCACCCTGTCGCCGGAGGTGAGGTTTCAAACGACGGCGGCGGCGCAGGTGAGCCCTGGTTTTTGCTCGACCTGAGGAGGCCGATCAAACCGCTCGTTTTGCAAATGCGCAAGCGGCCGGAATTTGTCGCAATGGACCGGCCAGACGACGAAAACGTATTCATGCGCAAGAAATACCGCTGCGGCGTCGATGACCGAAAGAACGTCGGCTTCGGTCTCTGGCAGCTCGCCTACGGCAGCAAAGACACGCTGGACGCCACGAACTATGCGGCCGCCCGGGCCGCCATGATGGCGTTCAAAAATAACGAAGGGGTGCCCCTGGGCATTGTGCCGACTCACCTGGTAGTCAATCCATCGAATGAGAGTGCCGGCCGCAAGATAGTCAAGAACCAGACCGACGCCGCAGGCGCAGCAAACGAGTGGTACGGCACGGCGGAACTGGTCGTGGTGCCCTGGCTCGCGTAGAGGGGCGGCTCAAAACCTGATCCACTGATGAGTTGAATCGATACCCTCTTCCCGCCTGCGGGGAGAGGGTTTTACAAGAGGAGAGTGCCAATGCCCAGAGTAGTTCGAATCAGATCGAAGAAAGCGGGATTTCGCCGATGCGGGATCGCCCATCCGGAACAGTGGACGGAGTATCCCGCCAAACGGTTCACCGACAAAGAAATCGAGCGGCTGCTCGCGGAGCCGATGCTGCAGGTGGACGTGCTGGACCTGCCGGATCCCGAGCCGGAAGCCCCAGAGGGAGAGGACGCGCCGGCAGATCCGAAGGACAAAGAGCCGTCGCCCAAATCGCAGCCCGGCAAGAAGGGCAAATAGCCGATGGCCTATTGCACGATCGACGACATCAAAAACCAGCTGGACGAGGTCCGCCTCATCCAGCTGACCGACGACGAGAACACCGGGGCCGTGGTCGAGGCGAGGGTGACCCGCGCGATCGCGGACGCGGACGAGGAGATCGACGGCTATGTCGGGTCGAGGCACGCGGTACCGCTTGCGACCGTGCCTGCGATCATCCGAAAGTTCTCGGTCGATATCGCGATCCACAATCTTTATGCCAGGCGAGAGAAATCGAGCGAGACCAGGGAGGCCCGATACAAGAACGCGATCCGCTTTCTCAAGCAGGTGGCGCTCGGAAAAATTTCGCTTGGCGCCGACGATCCCGAGGGCAGTCCGCCCACGTCGGACGCCCCGGAGCTCTCGTCCGGCAACCCGACGCGCGTCTTCGACCGCACGTCGATGAAGGATTTTTAGCGATGGCCGTGAACTATCAGGACTATGACCCAGAAACGATCGAGCAGGCCGCGATCGCCGCGGTGCAATCGCTCAAGACCGCCGGCACGGTCCGGACCCTCGAGCCCTACGGCGGGCAGCTCTCGGTCGAAGAGATCGAGGAGATAACCCCGCTCTTCCCGGCGATCTTCGTCATCTGGGGAGGGGCCGAAGTGCGGGAGCACAACAGGGCCGACGGCGCCGGAACGGCACTCACCTTCATCGTGGCCGACAAAAATTTGAGGGGAACGGACGCGGCCAGGCGGGGGGCGACGTCATCCGAGGCGCCTGGCGTCTACAGCCTGCTGAAATCGATCCGGGGGCTCGTGCACGGAAAGACGCTCGTCGCCGGCTGGTATCCGGCGAGGGTGATCCGCGAGGCCCCGATGGCCTACGACCCGCAGGGCGGCATCGCGATCTACGAGGCCGTCTATGAAATGAAAACGCGGACATGATCCGCGCAGGATGGAAGCAGCATGCAAGAGGCAACCGGCAAGCCCCAAATCCAATCAGCCCCGTTGCCTTTTGCCTCTTGCTTCTAACCTAAAGCCAAAGGAGTAATCTCATGATTGCATCGTCTGCGGACAACATCAGGTACAACGGCACCGGGCGCTGCTATGTGGCCGAGGTGGCCGGAACATCGTTCGAGGACCTGGGCGAGATGGAGACCCTGAATTTCGGAGTCGCCGTGTCGACCGAGAAGATGAAGAGCACCAGGAACGCCGCCAGGGCGACGATCCTGGAGGTTGAGTCCGAGCGCGACGGGACGCTCACATTCGGACTACGCGAGCTCACGGAGGAAAACCTCAAAATGGCTCTCCTCGGGGGCTCGATCAACACCGACAACCAGTTGGCCGGCTACGTCGAGCAGGCCGAAAAGACCCTCGTCGACGACAAGTACATCGACCTGGGGTATCTCAACGTGTTCCTCACCAAGCTCTCCCACGGCGCGGTAACGAACGGCCCGTTCGTGATCGGGGAGACGGTTACGGGCAAGGGAGGAGCGACCGGCGAGGTCGGCTATATCGGGGCGAGTTACCTCGAGCTCTACAACGTGGTCGGATCATTTGTATCGGGCGAAGAGGTTACGGGCGCGGGCGGCGCATCGGCGACGCTCAGCGGAGTCGAGAAGCTCGAGGACGTAATCGTCACCAATGCTGACCAGACCATCCGCTACGTCCAGGGCACCGACTACAGCCTGGACCCGGATTACGGGTACATCCGGGAGCTGTCGGCCACGTCGACGATCGTGGCCAATGCGGTCGATGTCTCCTATGACTACGAAGCCGTGAGTCGAAAATATTTCCACGCGATGGCCGCGAGCTCGGTGCAGAAGAAGTTTGTCTTCGTCACCGACAAAGACGACCAGGGCCCGCGCAAGCGCTACACCTTCCACAAGGTGCAGATCAATTTGAACGGGGACTTCCCGCTGATCGGCGAAGGCGCCCAGATCCTGCAGTGCACGGCGACGGTGCTCGCCGATACGACCCAGGCCTCGGGGCAGGAGTACTACAAATTAGAGATCATGCCGATGGGCTAACAGTCTAGCCAGCGGCTGAGACGCGAAACGATTCGGGGAGAAAGAAGCTTATGGCGCGAAAGGAAAAGACGCTCGATTTCGGCCACATGAGCGTGAAGGTGCACGAGCCGACCGTCCAGCAGGTCCGCAATATTCTGACACGGGAAGACCTGGTGCTGGATCCTGTGGGTTTTTTCAAGGGCACATCGGAGATCCCGACCGATATTCTGGAGCTCTTCACGGACCTCACCCAGGCAACCGTGGTGAAGCTCAGCCTCTCGGAGCTCGAGCAGGTGATCGAGGAGGTCCAGACGATGATGCGCCCTTTTTCGGAAATTCTAAAAAAGCTGGGCGTGGCGGTCGGATTTCTCGGTGGCATGACCGGCAAGCCGTCGACCGGGCGGCCCTCACCTTGATCCGCCTGGGCCATGCGAACGTCTGGGGATACGGACTAAGCTTCTTCGTTTCGGCGATCGCCGAGGTGAAGCGGCTCCAGGCGAAATGAGCCATATAGGGCAATCGATATGCCGCAAAACGTTGTCGAGATCGTCATAAAATCCATCGCGCAGGGGCAGGAGAACGTGGGCAAGCTCACCTCCTCGCTCAACTCCGGGTTCAAGCGCGGCCGTCTCGCGGTGGACGCCTTCAACAAGGCCACGGGGACCGGCGATCGAATGGTGAAGAACCTCACGGTCGGGGTGAAGGACCTCGTCGGCGCCTACATCGGGCTTCAGGCCGCCCAGGCGGCCCTGACCGGGATGGTCGACATTCTCAAGAGCGCGGACCAGGCTCAGTTCAACATGACGGCGAGCGTTCAGGCGGCAAACCGGGAGTTCGAGAATACGGGGACGATCGACGAGTGGGGGCAGTCGGTCAAGGGCCTCTCGCGCGATCTCGTCATCTATTCAGAGAACGCACTCAAAAACGCCATATCCCGAACGATCGACATGACCAAGCGCCTCGGCCTCTCCAAAGACCAGATGGAGGAGGTCATCAGGCGCACGGCCGATCTCAGTGCCGGCAAGACGGACCTCGAGGGGGGCATCGAGCGGGTGACCGCTGCGCTGCGGGGCGAGGCCGAATCGGCGGAATACCTCGGGCTCACACTCAACGAGGACTACGTCAAGGGCTGGTACGCCGCCAACGCGGCGCACGAGAGGGCGTGGAAGGATCTGACGGACCTCGAGAAGGCCCAGGTGCGCTACCAGGTCTTCCTGGAGCAGAGTGCCGAGATGGAGGGGCGTGCGGCCGAAAGCGCGACCACGTTCGGCGGGGCGCTCGAGCTGCTCAAGGCGACGATCGAGGACACAGTTTCGAACAACCAGGACCTGGCGGAGAGCCTGACCGAGGTGGCCCAGTTCATCCGGGACAATGCGGATTCGATAGGCGAGCTGGCATCGGATCTGATCGAGCTCACAACGGGGGTGATCAGGTTCGCGCTCGAGTGGAAAGAGGTGATCGCGGCCCTTGGCGTGGGGTATGCGGCTTTCAAGACCACCACGACACTGGTCAGGGGGCTCACCGCCGCGACGATCGCCCTCGAGGGGACATCTCTGGCCGGCTGGTTCACGAGCCTTGCCGCGGCGGCCCGGACCGCGACGGTCGCAGGCGCGGCCCTCACCTCCTGGATGGGGCTCGGGCTGGTGCTCGCCGCCGGCTGGTCGGTGATCAAAATCATGGACGTCGTATCGGCGCTCATGGAGCTCAAGCACTGGAGCGAAGTCGCGCGGCAGGCCGAGGAGGACAGGGCATCGATCGAGGAGCGGGCGAACGAGAAGGCCCGCGAGCTCGGCGAGCGGCTCGGCATGAACATCAAATCGCTCGACGACTTCAACCGCCTGGTCAAGGACGGAACCCTCGTGTGGAACGACCAGGCCCAGCAGTGGGAGGAAGCCACCAGGGCGATGGAGCAGCAGGCCCGGGCGGTCGAGGTGAGCGAGGAGGAATTCGAAAAGCTGCAGGAAACGCTCAAGACCGTGGGCGATGGCTACGGCAAGCTGATCGCGTCGGCATCGAAATACTTCGATTTCGCTGCGGAGAAAGCCAAAGCGCTCGCCGGGGACGAGAGGTCGGCAGCCGATGCGGCCCTCGAGATCTATCGCGAGAAAAAAGACTTCGCGATCCAGATGGCGCAGGAGGCCGCGGACGAACAATACCGGATCATGACCCAGGCGGGGCTGAACGACCAGCAGTGGGCGGCGGCCCAGAAGCTCGTCCACGAGGACCTCAAGGCGACGAAGATCCGCATCCTCGAGGAGTGGGAGGGGAAAGTCCAGTCGGCCCTCATGCAGGCCCTGGGCGAGGAGAAAAAGTACGCCGCCGAGGTAAAAAGGCTCCAGGAAGAGCTTCGCCAGGCTCACATGAGCACCGAAGAGAAGATCATGGAGCTGCGGCGCCGCACGATGAGCGCCGAAGACGCATGGATCGACAAGCAGCGGCAGGCCTACGATACGCTGCGCCAGGCGCAGGAGGCCGTCGCCAGCGCCAAGTCCCCCGAGCAGCTCGAGCGGGCGGCCGAGCTCGCGAAGAAGGCGCAGGATCAATTCGCCGGCCTGGCGGGCGAGGTGAAGGAAGGCGACCAGGTCATCAAGTCGGAGGCCGAAACGGTCCAGGCCGCGATCGAAGGGGTGCAGTCGGCCGGCCAGCTGATCGACCAGGCGATCCAAAAGCAGATCGACCTTACGGAGACCTTCCAGGATGAGGCGGCATCGCGCGCCCAGAGTTTCGAGGAACAGCTCCAGGGGATAAAGAGCGAGATGGATGCGGTCAACAGCACGCAGATGAACCCGAAGGCGGTGTTCCAGGTCGATTCGAGCGCGGTCGACGCGAAGATCGCGCAGCTGAACGGCATGGTCACCCACTCGACCCACATCATCCACGTACAGGAAGTGCAGGAGCGCCACTCAGGCGGATGGGCCGGAGCCGTGGGCGAGCTGCACGGCGGCGGGATCGCGGCCTATGCCTCGAAGGCGATCCAGAGCGCGCTCAAGCCGGGGGAAGTGCTCGCAAAGCTCCTCAAAGACGAGTTCGTCTTCTCGCCGAAGGCGACCCGGGCATGGGGCCCGTGGCTCGATGCCATGAACAGCCTCCGGATCACGCCGGTAGATCTCTTCGGCGGCCTCAACCTGCCGCAGCTCCCGAGCTACCATGACGGCGGTCCGGTCGGGGCGGCATTCGGATCGCCGTCCGAGACCATGACGCTGCGGCTCGAGGCCGGGGGCGCGCAGGCGCCCCTGCAGGTCGTGGGGGCCCCCAGAACGACGAAGGCCATGCTCCAGGAGATAGAAAAGGAGCTCATCAAAATGCGACTCACCAGGGGGCGATAATGGCGGTCAAATTCGCGATCTACTCAATCGATATCGCTGCGACGCTCGATCCGTGGGATGCCGATCCTGCGCCGGCGACCATGATCGATCTCGGAGAAGACCCCATATTCGGAGACTATGACCCCAATGCCGGGAGCAAGGGCAGGGGCGCGCGGATCGCGACGCTCGGCGGTGCGGTTGACCAGGATTTCGGAAGCTTCGTTCAGGACGGCCGTATCCGCCTGGCCGTGCAGAACGTCCCGATCGCAGCCGCAACGATCGCGACCCTCGATGCCGCCTTCGCCGCGATCGATACGCAGTACTTCTTCACCGATTCCGTCAATTGCTGGACGGTTAAATTTGTGAAGCCGGACGGGTTCAGGGCACTGCAAAACCTCTTCTTTAAATCGGCCAGCAATGACGACGTCTTCAGCTACGAGATTTTGCTCAAAATAGATGCAAAAAACATCTAGCCGGCCGCGCCGATCGCCGTGGCGTCGGCCAGGCCAGCCGCCGAAGCGCCAGCCACACCATTAACCGAAGCGCCGCCCGGTGCGCATCCAAATGTAGGGTCCGCTCTCCGAGCGGACCGCTCAAACGACAGGGGCCCCCATGCCATACGGAATTAAAATCGAGCTCGACGGGGTGGACATCACCCAGAAAGGCATGCGCTTCGAGATCACCGCGCGCCTCGATTCCTACGTCCGGGAGCTCTCGCTCGATATCGCCGATCCGGATCTCTACGACACGCTCGACTTTTCGCAGTTCCCCGAGGAGCCCCAGGTCGAGGTCTTCACCCGAACGGCGGACACATGGGTGAGCCAGGGGAAATACTTCATCGAGCGCCCGACCTACCAGGTGGATCTCATGATCACGACCACCGGCATCTGGGGCCGATCCCTCACGGCCCTCCTCGGACCTCCTTTTGCAGTTAAAATGAGCAAAACGTGGGATGCCGATACGACATTTTTCGCCGTTTGCGCCGAGATGTGTGCGGCAGCCGGCCTCACGTGGGATTCGAGTTATTCCGATATCGACGATTTCTGGATCCCCGCCCAGTCCTACAGGGCGGAAAACCTCTACCCGATCGAGATCATCTCTGAGATCCTGCAGGTCGCCTACGGAGAAGACGCCTTCGTCTCCACCGATCGCGACAACCACGTCTGCATCGGGCTCCTCGACCGCTCCCCTTCCGCCGCCGATCACACCGTCCAGGACGCCGTCATCGTCCGGATCTCCGAGCAGCCCGAGTGGCCGGATTTCGGCAACCGCATCAAGATCAGCGCCTCGGGATCCCTCGCCGGCTACGGAGTCCAGCTCTCGATCGCCCAGAAGTGCCTTTCCGCGGACGGCGAATCGCGATCGAAGCTCTTTGCCAGGGTGACCGACCAGGATGGAGATCCCGTAAACGATCTTCCCATCGCCTGGTCCACCAAATTTAACCTGGTCTCCTTCGACCAGGCCGTGAGCAATACGGCGCAGATCAGCATCTTCGATGAGGAGCAGCGATCCAAATCGTTCAACGAGATCGATCTGGAATTCCCTCCGGAGACCATCCTCGGCATCTACGCCTACAGGGACACCCGAAAAACAGAGAACCTCTCTGCGGGCGGTTACACCATCAGCGGAAACACCATCCGCCTGACCGATGCCCTCGACTACTGCGATCAGCTGGTTCGGGTCGATTATACCGTGTCGGGAGTGGCCGTGAACCATGCAACAGCCGGCTCAAGCTCCGGGACGGAAACCATCACCGCGGGACTTTCGGGAAACCAGGACAGCCAGGAGATCTACCTCGACAACCCGTGTGCCTGCCCCCCCTCCCTTCGCCTGATCGCGAATCCATCCTCGATCCAGGTAAACGAATCCGCCCGCCTTCTCGTGTATGCCGAAGCCGGAGGCCTTCCGGTTGCCGATGGCAGAACCATCTACATGACGGTAGACTCCAACCCCGCCCACGGCCATCTGCCGGCAACCGAGCTCAGGGCGCAGCAGGTCGAGGTGACGAACGAGAACACCTCCGCGATCAACGAGGTCTCCGGCCTCACCCAGTGCGAGCTGGATATGTACGCCGTATCGGTGCAGGGCGTCTACCGCGCACAGCAGGACATCAATGGCAACTGGTCCAAGACCGGCGCAAGCCTCTACAGCTCCCATGTGGGCAAAGTGGTCACCCTCAACACACGGCTCACCACAGGAACCAGTCTCATCGTCGATTACACAACCCGCGGAGCCGTCGTAAACCACTTCATCGGCATCCAGGCCGGGACCGATCGCATCCGGGCACTCATGGCCACGAGCCGGGAGGAGCCACTCGAATCGTCAGTATCCATTACCGTCCGGGCGGAGCTGGAATCGGGCGGCGTGGAGGGCTGCTGCGATTCCGGACTCGATCTCGACGAAGACGATCCGGGATACGGCACCAGTGGAGGCTCCGGCAAGAACAAATGGGATCACACTCCCTCCGTCGGATGTGGGGATCTCGATTGCAGGCAGGGCGAAACCTGCTGCACCAATCCGGATGGAGAGGATTTCGAGTGCCGGCCGCTATCCGAATGCGACGGCGGAGCCTTGAGGGAATGTTATCCCATCGATTGCCAACAGAATCCCACATCCGATTGCATGGAATCCCGTTTCGGGCAGGCCCTCCAGGACGGCGGGGAGGAGTGCAATTGTACGAAGCTCTGCGAGGAGGAGTTCAACCACTTCGGGACCACGCAGAATTATGATGGCAGTTCGTATGAGGGGATCAACACCAAAGTCTTGAACGAGGGGTACGCGGCAGGCAGTCCCGCTTTTTGGGAACGTTACGAAGAGCTGAAAGCGGCAGCTATGGAAGCTTGCCGGGACCAATGTGGAGATTGCGAGACCGCTGATCCGTTGACGATATCCGGCGCGGAGACGTTGACGAAGCCCGGGGGGTCACAGTACGGCGCATCGGGAGGAGTTCAACCGTACTCTTGGTCCGTATCAGGGACTGGAGCCAGCATCGACGAGAATGGTTATGTGACGCTCACTGAGGCCGCTTGCGGGAGCATCACGGTGACCGTGACTGACAAATGCGGAGCAAGTGCGTCATTGAGTGCCAGGATAACGAATGCGGGCAGTTGGGTGCAAATCGCTTATGAGTACAGTGGATGTTGTATCGCCTTTGAGAATTGTAATTGCTATGCTTCGGCAAGCATTTACTCCCATCTAGTTCCAGTGGGGGCTTGTGGCTATGTGTGCCCGAATCCAGTTTCAAACCCGTGTCCTGGGGAGTGTTATCCAGATCGAGACATAGCAGTAATGAGGACTTTCGAGTGGCAATGTTAGGAGCCAAGAATGCAAATGAATCGAGAGGCTTACATTAAGCAGATCCTGATGTTTTTGGGTGCATACCCTCACGATGTTCTGAAGGAGGCTCTGCAACGGTTTACAAAGGCGAAGCGAGAGCGTCGTTTAGCTGAAGGGCTGGAAATTTGGACAAAAGACGGCACGCCACCACCTCCTTACGAGTGGGCGAAGGTGGGAAGCCTGATTTACTACAGATTGCCCGATCCAAGCGAGAAGGTAACAAAGACAAGCAAAGAGGAGGCTCACCATCCCGACAGGACTACGGCGCAGCGGGAATTGAAGTGTCCGAAGTGCGGGGATCGGGCTTTTAGAAGTCCGGTGTGTCCAAACTGTGCAAAGGGAAAGGCTGGGATTCGCAACCAGTATATCTGCGGGGAATGCAATTTCGTTTTTTACACGGAGGGGTAAAATGGCGAAGCCGAACACGACTTTTCTTGTCAATAACAGTTCGAATGATGGAACGAATATCGGCAACGCTGCGGGCGGGGCGGGTGATGCAAGCTCCAATTGGCTTGTGGTGGATCTTGTCAATGACATTTTGGCATTCCTCGATACGCAGCAAGCTGATGGTGACGCGGATACCGTGGGGCCGTATCCAGTAATCATACCGGCTGCCGGGTCGATTGAAGCTCCTAAGACCTTCTTGATCGACGACTCCGCATCGGTCTACGACCAGATCCCGCTCGCCGGGTCGGATCAGGGGTTTCAGTCTGGAGGAAATACCCGATATGTCTTTGCGATCTACTTTGACGGCGCGACGGCGGGGATTCCGTACCTCGAAGCATGGGATGACAATACCCATACGACGATTGCAAGTACATTTCTCGGCGCAGGGACTCCAGCAAACTCGACGCTAAAAGCGATTGCAACAACTGATGCAGCCCCCGGCTCGGCCAGTTGGGCGGGTACTCCGCTTGCTGGAACCGGCTCTCGGATCTCATTGGCTGCGGCGGCTTTGGGATCGGCCCAGAATGTCTATTTCAACATCAGACAGGTGATAGCCAGTACGTTTACTCCACTTACCAAAACGGATGGTGTGCTGACTCTTCGATATCTCTACTCATAGGAGGACCGGGTGCAATCGATCGCAATTCCAAAGCTCCAGCAAGCGTGGACGTTCAAGGCCACGTTCGAAGGGGATCTCCCACCGAAGCATTACCAAAGTCCGAACGTGCTGCTGTCTAATCCCGGCTGGATGGATGAGCATTTTAGACGCCCCATAGAGCAGTTGGAGTTTTATCTACCGACCGGACACAAGATCCTGATGAGGGGGTTTGAGCAGTACAACTTCTTCCTTGAAGTCGCTCAGGATCTTGGGGCAGGAGGACGTTTTGCCATTGATGCCGTTTTCCTTTGCGGAAAACTGTCAGGCAAGCCTGTCGTTTATCGATGGAGGATAGGCGGGGGGCACTGCACCCAAGACCGAGTTCGGTTTGGTCAGGAGGGATTGGGGATGACTCCTTCGAGAGGATGGAAACGGGGAGTGGCGGGAAGAATAAGCTCCTTGGTGGTGGAGGGATAAAAATGCCCACATTGTTACAAGATGATTTTACAGGCGCCGTCTTAGATACCAATAAATGGACTGTTAGGGTGGTCGGAGATGGCTCCGTGTCAGTTAATGACGTTTTGCAATTAAACACTGGAAGCAGCAATCACACCGGTACACATATCTACAGTGGTGCGATTATTCCAAAAGCACTGGTTTGGAGGGTATGGTATGGCTTTTCCTTACGGATGGGGTCGCAAGTGTCCTATAACGATAGATCACACTAAAGTAGTCGGTGTCCCTGGGGAATATCAATTATGTCTGACCGAATCTAATCTCCCGTTAGAAATGCTGGATGCGCTTAACGCAAATTGTGCCAATGTCGATGGGAGCGATATTCGAGTAACCTCCGATGCAGCAGGAACCACAGAGCTTGCTCGGCAGGTGGCTTATTTCGATCAGAGTTCCGGAAAAGCTAGTATTATTGTTAAGTTGCCGTCTATTTCGTCAGCTATCGACGATGTAGTATGGGTTTGGTATAACAACGCCTCGGCATTAGAGCCCGACCCCACTAATGCTAATGGTCAGTATAGCGTTTATGGGTCGGAGTTCGTGGGTGTGTATCCTTTACTAAAAGATGCCAATGATAGCACATTGAACCAACTCAATCTGTTGGTTACAGGAAGTGCGGTTTTGGCAGCAGGGAATGGGTATGATTTCAATGGAGGCGTTTTGTACCATAGCGATGACCCTGCTGGTCTGCTTGATCCGACCCCTAATATGACGGTTCTTGCAATTGCCACACCTACCACCACCGCAAATCAGCCTGTCGCACATTCGAAGGGTGCGGAAGGAAATTGGGATTATCATCATGTCCTATCGATTTATAAAGGCAAATGGAATCTGGGCTACTGGGCCGGAGCTTGGTATCGATGCACTTCGCCCGACTCGGTAGTCACCGGGACAAAATATGCAGTAGGAGCAACCAAATCCAGCACGCAGGGCAAGATATTTGTTGATGGAGTTCTGAAAAACCAAGCGAGTTTGGATGCGGCTCTACCCGATACTGCTGCTCCGATGGGGATAGGTGGGTCATGGCACACATCTTCGTACGGATGGTATTCGAGCATGAAATATTATGGGCGTCTCGCCTTCATGATATATCTGAATGTCGAGAAGTCGGAAGATTGGGTTAATACGTGGACCACGAACTATGGAGATCCTGCCAGTTTCGCAAGTGCGGGAAGTCCGCAAAACACAGGGCTGGTGCAGAACCAAACAGAGTTGGTTGACGTACGCCTCCATCTCTCTGCTTACTACCAAGGGTTGGAAGACCTGCTGATGCTCCTCACGACAACGGACGGGACGACTTTCGAAGATCTGCGGCTCCGACTCCAGGCAGCGGGGTGGACGACGGAAGACCTGCAATTGCTCATGATTACCGCCCTCCAAGACATGCAGGACCTCCCGCTTTACCTATCGACCATAGGGCAGCAGTTGAAAGACCTGAAGCTGCACATGGCAGCATACGGGAGGAGCATCGAGGACTTGCGGTTGCTACTCAAAGCGGCTGGATCGACCAAGCAGGATTTGAAATTGTACCTGTCTACTGTGAGCAGCACTGTTTTGAAAGATTTTATGCTCTACTTGGCGGCGACTGATGGGTGGGGAGTGCGGGATCTGAAGCTTTATTTATCCGCGATCAGGCAGGTCCCTTCTTTTCAATCGGTGATCGCACAGAGGATATCTTCTGTCATGAGTGAGGTGCTGTGATGCTTGCGATTTCGTCGTGGAATATCGATCCGAACCGAGAATGGTATGTGAGTCTATCCGATGTCGGGACAGGGCTCATGGTGCAGTTGTATCTCTCTCAGTCCGATGCCCAGGCTGGCACGAACATCCAGGCTTCTGGGTATTCGTCCGGCTATGGAACCGGCCTGCCGGTCACAATGGCCAATCGGCCGGGAGCCACCTACCCAGTCTCCCTGTTCCAATCAACCTATGCCTGGCACCTAAAAGTGACGGGATCGGCCGGGGATGCTGAGAAAATCGTCAGGCTGAAGGCGTTCGTTGAGCTTGATGAGATCAGCCATGCGCTTTTTAGGAATGCTGATCTTATTGCAATCCGGGCCACGGCTGAAATCGATGCCCATACGCATGCGAAGATCCCCAGAGAAATCCAGCTCGGAAGTCATGTTCCGACGCTGGAGCCCGGCGATGTCGTCAGCATGGACAGCTCGAGGCGAAGCAAAAATGAGATGGGGCAGGTTTCCGAGTGCAGGATCATCGGGGAATTGAGCGACGGCGGAGAAACGAAGCTCACCAACACGGCCATCATTCCTATCTACCAGGCACTGAAGAGGTGATGCCATGTCCCTCGACCGTCTCATCCGCCGCGAATCACTCGACACCATTCAGTACGGGATCGTCAGGCAGGTCGACGAGCCAAACAAGCGAGTCAAGGTCTTGCGGAGGAACAGCCTGGAGGTCTGGGCCAGCTATGTGCCCGACGACTTCTCAGGCCTGGCCGCAGGCCAAACTGTGGCCATAGCGATGTCCGAGATAACTACTTTCCTGGTGCGCCGTCTATCCTCGGCGCTCCCTGAGGGATCCACCATATTGGAGGTGTAACACTCACAAACAAACCGTCTGAACGGGCACCTCGATCGTCCCCCGATCACCCGTCCGGCCGGACATATCGCCCCACCTATTCTCGCTCCATTCTCCCCGCTCCAGCGGTACACTACAACTCCATCTCCAAGCACAACCCCCAAATTCACCCCCCATTTTGCTCATTTTACATGCCAAATTTGCTCATTTTACGTGCAAATTTACAGTGGAGATCTTCGGCGTGGC
>Ga0265295_1002842_pt1 | contig 26355 bp, 18 predicted proteins | sample Munlansysbiofilm_FD_192503 | JGI IMG/M metagenome (GOLD analysis project Ga0265295, IMG submission 192503) | Leachate microbial communities from a municipal landfill in Southern Ontario, Canada - Methane capture system biofilm | ecosystem: Engineered > Solid waste > Landfill > Unclassified ... | reverse complement strand
TACTGCATAACGTCATGTGGGAAAGTAGGCCGCTGCCAACATCTTTTAAAGCTCCCCGCTGCATCTCGCGCGGGGAGCTTTACTGTTTTGTCCCTGGTATCTTCCATTCCCGCTGCCCCTGCCCGTATGCTGCATGACCTGCTGCCCCGGCCTGCGGGACTGCATGACCATTCTGCAATCCTTTTGCGCGGCCAGGGCAGCTTCATGCGGGATCCCCGCTGCCCGCAGCACAGCGCTTTCAGGGCCAAGGCCTGCCTCGGGCCGCACCCCAAGATCTTTAAAAAGCCCTTCGCTGCTCAGGCGCGAAGGGCTTTTGCTGTTTATGGCTGTAGAATCTGTTTTTGCGGAAAGATGACCCGGCGTGCAGGATGCATGGACATTCTGCAATCATTTTGCATGGTTGGGAAATAAGGGAGAGTTAAGGGGAGAAGTTCCGGCTCTGCCTGGTGAAGTCAGCGCCTGCCAATAGAATTGGGATTCATAGGTACGTGCCGGTGCTCTGCAACACCGGCACATACGGTTTAGGGGGAGTGTATGGGGACGCAGCCTAGTCGGCGTCAGGGGCTTCTGTGATGTTGGCCGTAAGCAGGCAGGTTTTCATGGCCCAGTAGTAGCAGACCAGAGATACAACTGCCATGGCGATGACATCCCATGGTGAGGTGAGAACGCCCTTGCCGCCGAATGAACCAAGATATGAGATGATAAGAGTGAGGACATAGTAGCCCACAAGCCAAAGCGCTGAACGGATTTGCTGCTGCAGGCTCACGTGCTCGGAGGGTACTTTTTTTCCAGCAAGGATGTAGCAGAAAAAAAGCACTATTTCGATAGGATACAGCCAGCAGATAACGCTCCATCCAGACCAGTATACAATGAGTGAAGCGATGATGAAGGTCAGGGGCGATATGATTTTCAGACCGCGCACCCTGAAGGGGCGCGGCAGGTCAGGAGCATTGATGCGCAGGGCGCCGCACGCAATGGGTGCAAGGGCGTAGCTCAGGCAGAGGGCGCCAGAAACCACGTTGATCAGCTCTTTCCACGAAGGAAAGGGCATGGTCCAGAAAATTGAGAGGCCAAGGGTCAGCCACAGCGCCGGGCGCGGAATGCCGGATTTTTTATCCACTGCTGAAAAACGGTTGAAAAATGTACCGCTGCGCGACCACGCATATATGACGCGCGGTGTGGCAACCATATAGATATTCCCTGTTCCTGCGGGTGAAATGACCGCATCGGCCACAACGAGTATGCCAAGCCAGCCGAGGCCCAGGAGAAGGGCAATATCATGATATGGCAGAGAAAACTTGGCGGCTATGCTTCCCCATCCATCTGCGAGCATGTCCGGAGGAATGCTGCCCAGAAAGACCAGTTGCAGAACAATATAGATGACTGTGGAAAGCACAATGGACAGCAAGAGGGCAATGGGAATGGTGCGTTGCGGATTTTTGACTTCGCTGGCTACAGAAACAACCGGGGTAAGCCCCAGATAGGCAAATATGACACCGCCCGCAGTGACCGCCATTTGCACTCCGTGGCTCCCGAAGGGGGCAAAGCCGTGGGCGGTCAGGTTTTCCGGTTGAAAATAATACATCAGCACAATCATGACCAGGGCAGGGACAATAAACTTGAAAAGACTGATGATGTTATTGGCAATGGCGAATGATTTTACCCCTTTGTAGTTGATTACAAAAAAGAGTACCGTCAGTAGAAGCTGCGCGATCCAGCCGGCCATTGTGGGGGTGCCGGTTGCATCGGCTGTGAGCCAGGGCAGCCACGCTGCGGCGTACTGGCGCGCGGCCACCACTTCAATGGCAATAAGGCTTGAGAAGGCGATAACGGTCAGTGACGCAAGCAGATAACCGACAAGTTCGCCATGGGAAAAAACAGGAAAGCGTATAATGCCTCCGGCCTTTGGCAGAGCCGCCCCCAGCTCGCAATAGACCAGGCCCAGAAAGAATACTGTGATACCGCCAATGACCCACGAAATAATACCCGCGGGTCCCGCGTATTGCGCCACATAGCTTGCACCGAACAGCCAGCCGGACCCGAAGATGGCTCCCAGGGCCACAAAGGTCAGGTCTGTGGTATTCAGTTCCTTTTTGAATTTACCTTGCTCTGTCATGAGATTCTCCTCCTGAAAGCGTAGAGGGCCTGAAGCCGGAGCATGTCCGCCTTGGAAAAGGCTTCATGTTTCCGGGCTACACACTTGTGCAACATGCTGTGAAACGGCGTGACTCCAGAAAAAGCAGCGGTCTTCAATGAAATGGCATGGAAACGCACGGTATCTTACTGGCGGCAAAGCCTAGTCCAGCCGGAATCCGTGCTTGAGAGCGTCACCCGGGTCAATGACAAACTGGTGAAAGCCTGTGAGGTAGGCCGTGCCACTGACTTCGGGTATGCCGCCCTTGCACGGGCCGACAGTGGCTGGCTCCACAATTCTGGCTGTAAACTGTGTGCCGATGACGCTTTCGTGTATAAATTCCTGGTTCAGCTCCAGGTCACCCTTGGCAAAAAGCGAGGCAACACGGGCAGAGGTTCCCGTTCCGCAGGGGGAACGATCAAGGGAATCAGGCAAAAATACCACGGTATTACGATAGGTGGCTTTGGGATCATCCGGCCGGGTGTAGAACATCACGTGCGTAATGATATTGATGAATGGTTTTTCGGGATGCTTGAAGTCCACGGCCTTGCGTACTGCACCACCAAAAGCCTGAGCGGCTTTTTCAATGGCCGCGCGGTGTCCGGAGCGCAGATCCAGACCGGAAAAATACTTCGCATCGGCAATGGCATAGGTATTGCCGCCGTAGGCTACGTCATAGGGAACTTCACCTGTGCCGGGAACTTCCACGGTGCCTGAACAGAAGAGAAAGGACGGCACATTGCGAAAGGTTACACGAAGCACCTTGCCGTCCCTGATTTCAGCCCTGGTGCGTACAAGGCCTGCTGGTGTGTCTATATTGACGTTGCACACATCACCTTCAGGGGGGATCGCGCCGGTTTCGAGCATGGCGGTGACGCAGCCGATGGTGCTGTGCCCGCACATGGGCATGAGTCCTCCGGCATCAATAAACAGTATGCCCATGTGGGCTTCCGGATTGCAGGGGGGCACCCATATCGTGCCCGACATATTGCTGTGTCCCCGCGGCTCAAGCATAAGAGAGCCGATAAGCCGGTCGAGGTGCTTACTGGCGTAAGCCATTTTTTCCTGCATGCTGTTTCCCGCTATGGCGGGGCACCCGGCAACCACGTTGCGCGTGGGGTTGCCGGCCGTGTGCGTATCGATAGTCTGGATCATTTGGGATAGGTTCATGGCGTCTTCCTCGTTGCTGAAAGCCGGGCCGCCCCGTTTTTGGACGGGACGGCCCGCAGGCAGGTATGCGACTATCTGTCCAGGTTGATGAAAATGGTCTTCTGTTCGGTATACTGGTCGTGCGACTCGCGTCCCTTGTCCTTGCCGCCGAAACCGGAAAGCCTGTACCCGCCGAAAGGCGTGCTGTTATCGCCCTCGCTGAAGCAGTTGACGGAAACGGTGCCGGCCTTGAGGGCGCTTGCAAAGGTGTGCGCCTTGGTCAGTGATTCGGTAAAAATGGAAGCGTGCAGGCCGTAGCAGGTGTCGTTGGCCAGGGCCAGAGCATCCTCGTCAGACGAAGCCGTAAGAATGGCCGTGACCGGACCGAATATTTCCTCACGCACTATGGTGGCATCACGGCTCACGTTGTCGAAAATGGTAGGCTCTATGAAAAGCCCGCTGCCGATGTCGGCCGCCTTGCCGCCTGTGACGATGCGCCCGCCTTCGGCCTTGCCTTTATCGATGTAGCCCATAACGCTCTTGAACTGCTGCTCGCTGACAATGGAGCCGAGCGCATTGGCAGGATCAAGCGGGTTGCCCATTTTCCACTGGCTCAGTGCGGCCAGAAAAGCCTCAAGAAAGGGGTCTTTCTTATTTTCGGGTACAATAATGCGCGAGTTGGCAGTGCAGTTTTCGCCCATGTTCCAGAATGCGGCCGAGCAGGCATGTTCCGCGGCATGCGTGAGGTCGGTAACGTCTTCAAGCAGCACAAAGGGGCTTTTGCCGCCCAGTTCCAGCACCACGCGCTTGAGGTTGCTTTCGGCGGAATACTGCAGAAAGCGGCGACCCACTTCGGTAGAACCGGTAAAGGAGAGCACGTCCACATCCATATGGCGCCCCAACGCTTCACCCACAAGACCGCCAGGGCCAGGCAGAACCTGAAGTACACCTTCGGGAATGCCCGCTTCGGCGGCCAGCTCTGCCAGCCGCAAGGTAGAGAGGGTGGTTACGCTGGCGGGTTTGATGATGACGCTATTGCCTTCTGAAAGAGCAGGTCCGAGTTTCCAGCCAACCATTTGCAACGGAAAGTTCCAGGGCAGTACGCAGGCCACCACACCTGCAGGCTCGCGCACGACAAGCCCGCGTTTGAAGTCGCCGGAAGGCGAAATGCTGCCATATTGCTTGTCTGTGTATTCCGCATGCCATTCGAGGCATTCGATGGTTTCAGGCAGATCGGTGCACAGGTTTTCGCGAATGGGCTTACCGCTGTCCAGGCTTTCCAGCACAGCCAGTTCAACCATGTGTTTTTCCATCAGGCTGCAAAGTCTGAGGAATATTTTTTTGCGCTCGGTGGGGTGCATTTTTGACCATACGCCGGACTCAAAGGTCTTTCTGGCTACGGCCACGGCCCTGTCCACATCCTCTTTGCCGCAGCTTGCGATGTGTGCCAGTTCCTTGCCTGTGGCCGGATTGCCGGTAACAAAGGTTTTGCCCGAAGCCGCAGGCACAAATTTGCCGTCGATAAAGGCGAGAGTCGGATAGTGCAGTTGAGAGGCCAGATTTTCGTATTCCTGGCAAGTTAGGAATTTCGACACGTGGGTTCCTCCTGTTGAAGAAGTGTCTGATACCGGGGCCTGTACCGCAGCGGGAATGCGGGTGCCGTTTTATTCATTGTTATTCACCAGATTGTGCTGCTGAAAATGCTGGTTCCTTCAAGCAGCTTGCCGGATGAGGTTCCGCTCCGGCCTGATGCAGCAGCCTTTTCCTGTCAACATATTCAACTGGGATCCGGGGGGATGGTCATGTCAGCCAGTTGTGCCAGGCTCAGAGGAAAAAGCGGAGGCTGCGCCGTATATTGCGGCAAGGCATCAAGGGGCAACCCCTGGGTATGGGCAATCATTTCAGCCACAGCCTGACCGCACATGCGCCCCTGGCATGGTCCCATGCCGGGCCGCGCCTGAGCTTTGAGACCGTCCGGAGAATAACAGCCCTGGCTGATCGCCTGCCGCAATGTCTGGCCGGTAAGATTTTCGCACCGGCATACCACGGCCTCGTCCGCAGGTTGCAGCATGGCGGGAGTGGGAGCGAAGTACTCATCAAGAAAAGGCTGTAATGCCCGGCAACGTTTGAGCACCCGCAGGTGGGGCGCGGCATGGCGGTCACGCCGGAGCATATCCAGCCGTCCAAGCTCGCGGCATATGTCCAGTCCCGCCAGATGCCCTTCGGCCCGCGCGGCCACGGCCCCGCGCACTCCGGCCACGTCTCCGGCGGTACGCAGGCCCGGCACACTGGTCTGTCCCCATACGTCGGCATCGGCGTGCCAGTAGCGCTGGCGCTGGTCCCAGGTATGGCGGCATCGCGCCAGCCGGGTGATGCGGCTTTCTGAAATGACGCCTTCATGCAGCAGTACCGTGACGGCAGTGAGCCGCTTTTTTTTGCCGCCCAGGGACGTAAAGTTTACCGCAAGCTCTTCCGGCCCTGTTTCAATGATGGAAATGTCGCGTACGCCCAACAGACATTTTTGTTTGAAAAATGTCTGGGCGGCCATGCTCATGCCGTGCAGGAAGTAGCCGGGCCGGGCCAGCGCCCACGCTGCATGACGCATGGCGCGGGCCATGTTGCCGAGCCTGCCGGTAAAAAGCACTCCCGCCACAGGGACCTTGAAGTGATGCATATGAACGGCCGCCTGAAGAACAAGCGGGCCGTTGCCGCACAGAACCACAGGTCCCTGCGGCACAAGCGAGGCGGATTTAAGCAGGATATCCGATGCTCCGGAGCCTATAACTCCGGGCAATGTCCAGCCGGGCAGGGGAACAGGCCGTTCCATGGCTCCTGCAGCAAGCACGACCTGGCGGGCCAGCAGGCAGTGACTCCGCCCATCCACGCTGACATACACGCGGTCGGCAGCCACGTCCCATACGTTGGCGCAAGGGGTGAACACCGCACCGCAGTTCTGAAATCCCTGAAGCAGCGGCAGCCCGGCGCTGTAATTCGCGCCAAGCTTTCCAGACAGCGCCGAGGAACCGATACTCTTGTATATCTGCCCTCCGGCTTCGGACTGACGGTCAAGCACGAGAGTGAGCAGGCCCCTGCTGGCGGTTTCTATGGCGGCGGCCATGCCTGCCGGTCCGGCCCCGACGATGATGACATCCCACACACTACGCATGGTCCGCCTCCTTGGCGAAATCCGGCGAACCGTCCTGGCGGCTCACCCGCATGCCTTCGGCCACGGTGATGAGACAGGCCTGTTGATCCGGCACACCGTTGATGGTCATGAGGCATTCAAAGCACACGCCCATATGGCAATAGGAGCCGCGCCTGTTCCCTTCGTGGTCTGTGCGCGTCCAGCCGTGCGACGGGCCAAGTACCGCCGCGGCCACACTGATGCCCTTTTCGACCTCAAGGGCCTGCCCTTCAAAATAGATGGTCACCTGCCTGTCCGCAGGAGGGGTCACTTTGACAAACATGCTCGTTCTCCTCAGGCGGAAGCCGTTTCTGGAGTATGGGCCGCAGGGTTAAGCCCGAACCTGTCAAGACTCATGTTGCTTATGTCCATAAACGGGGACTGTCCGCGCACCATTTCCGTAATGAGCCTGCCGGTGATAAGGGAAAGCCCTATGCCGTTGCCCTCATGGCCTGTCGCCACGAAAAGGCCTTTGATATGGGTGGGCGATATAATGGGTTTGGCATCCGGAGTGCAGGGCCGAAGGCCCGCATAGCAGCGGATGAGGCGCGTTTGGGCCAGAGAGGGATAAAAATGACGGGCGCGCTGGGCAATGGCGCGCATGACTGCGGGGTTGGGGCGGATGTCCATCCCCACATAGCGGCGGCTGCTGCCCAGCAGGACAGTTCCGGCATGGGAAGGCTCAAGTACAAAAGCCACGCCGAACTGCTCCATTTCAGGGGTGATGGTGTCCCTGGTTTTTCCGCCTTTTGCCAGCAGATAGCCGTATTCAGCGTAGTTTTTGCCCACCAGATTACGAACCCGTTCGGTGACCAGCACATGACCCTGCCGGGGGCGGACGGGAACGGCGAGACCAGCCATATGGGCAAGGCCGGGCGTCCAGACGCCCGCCGCAAGAACGACATTGGCCGCGTATATACGCCCTTTGTCCGTTTCCACGGCGGTAATGCGGCCTTTTTCCATCTGCAGCCCGGTGACCCGGGTTCCGGTCATGAGTACCGCTCCGTTGGCCCTGGCATGCATGGCAAGGCCCTGGCAAAGACGCATGGGGTTAAGCTTGCAGTCGCCATTGAAATTCAGGCAGGCCAGGATGCTGTCGCCGATATTTGGCTCGTGGTGGCGAAGCTCGTTTCTGTCCCACAGGGTCACGTCTATGCCTTCTTTTTTCTTGCCTTCGTAGTTGGCGCGCACGGCTTCAAGGTCGCGCTCATCATCAACCAGCAGGCCAAGCCCTTCGGGGCAAAATTCAAAATCTACGGGTAGAAAATTTGCGGCATCATGAAACATGTCCTGCCCGCACTTGCAGAACCGGCTGTATGCGCCTGGCGGCGTGTCATAGGTGACCACATGACCATCGCAACGGCGGCTGGAACCCCAGGCGAATTCGCCGCGTTCAACAAGGGCGACATCCACCCCGTCCATGGCAAGATAGCAGGCCACAGCCGTACCGACGGCACCCCCGCCAATGACAACGGCACCGGCCGCATGTTTGCTGCTCATGGCAGTTTCTCCTGTTCCTCGTTGCATGAAAACATGTACGGGAGGCGGCCTGTGGCCGCCTCCCGGTATATGGGTCAGCTAAAATCCGCCTGTTTGAGCACCTGTTCAAGCTCAAGGCGCACACCTTCTGAAATGGGCTGGCGGGGCATACGCAGCCTGCCGCTGCCGAAACCCTTGAGCGCCAGGGCGTGCTTGACTACCTGCCAAAGTTCCCCGGTATCTTCCAGCAGACGCAGCAGGGGCAGCATCTGGCGGTACACCTGCCGGGCTTCGTCAAGTTTGCCTTTGTTGACGATGAGGTCATAAAGCCTGACGCACATGGCCGGGGCGATATTGGCCAGAACGCAAACCCATGCTCTGGCCCCCATGACAAAACTTTCATACGCCAGGCTTTCGCAGCCGCAGAAAACCACCAGGCGGTCGCCCACTTCGTCCACAGACCGGGTCAGGCGCATGATGTCGCCACTGGATTCCTTGAGAAAGCCCATATTGGGCAGCTGGGCGCACTTGCCCAGCGTTTCGGGCGACACGGCCACGCCGCAACTGCCGGGATTGTTGTAGACCATGACCGGAAGGGGGCTTTTACCGGAAATGTATTTATAGAATTCGTATATTTCGTGCTGGCTCGGATGGACGCCGGGCGGAGGGAGGATCATGACGCCCGCCGCGCCGATGGAGCCGGCATGTTCCGACAGGTCGACAGAAACGTCTACATTGGGGGAAATGGCCCCCACGATCACCGGCACCTTGCCGTCTACCTCTTTCATGACAAATTCGGCAACCTGTTTGCGCTCCTGTGTGGAAAGCGCCGGCCATTCTCCGGTGGCCCCCACGGGCATGATGCCGTGCACGCTGGATTGGAGCAGCCATTGGACGTGCTTGGATATGGCGCTGTAATCAATGCTGCCGTCGTTGTTGAAATGGGTTACCGTAACAGCGAAAATACCGTGAATACTGTTCATGAAACCTCCGTCAAAATGCTTTGCATTGTTTCCGGCAAATGGGTTGCCGACAATTTATTTTTGTCTCTGGTTAGAAATCGTGATTTCTGTTGCCGCATCGTCATGTTGCAACAAGATACAGGGCAGCTTTTTATGCTGTCGGCACTGCGACGCGGCCGAGCCAGAGTGCGCAGGCCAGCCCTTTGCTATTTCTTGCCGCCGATAATGGGGATGATGAGCACCGCTGAGAGTAGTGAGGCTGCAGTCATCACAATGAAAAACCCGTTCCAGCTGGCTGATTCTATGATCATTGCCAGTGGCAAGCCCGTGAGCGCCGCGCCCATGTAGCCGAAAAGCCCTACAAAGCCGGTGGCTGTGCCCGCGTATTCCTTGTGGCAGACTTCAGCGGCAGCCATGCCCGTGAGCATCTGGGGACCGAAAATGAAAAATCCTATGAGAAAGAAAACCGTACCCAGCGCCAGCTTTGAAGTCAGGGGCAGCAGCCAGAGAGCGCCCACCGACAACATGATGCCCAGCATGAAAATAATGTTCATAGGTATGCGGTTGCCCTTGAAAAGCTTGTCCGAACCCCAGCCCGCGGCAATGGTTCCGATAAAACCGCCTATTTCAAGCATGGTGATGGCGCTGTTGGCTACAAGCAGGTCAACCCCGTGTTCCTTCACCAGGTACATGTTGGCCCAGTCATTGACGCCAATGCGCACCACATAAACAAGCACATATGAGATTGCCAGCAGCCAGATGAACTTGTTGGTGAACACGTAGCGTCGCAGTACCTGCCAGGTTGTGAGCGAGTTTTCGCTTTTTTTCACCTGCTCCAGTTCCAGTTGATCCTTACGCCATTCTCCCACTCTGGGCAGGCCCATTGATTCCGGCCGGTCTCGCAGTATGATGCAAAGAATAATGCCTACAAAGATGCCGACGATCCCCGGCACGATCATGCCGTAGCGCCAGCCATAGTGGATAGCCAGCCAGCCTGCCAGCAGGGGAATAATGGCGCCACCCACGTTGTGCGAGGTGTTACATATGGCCCACCAGAAGCCCCGCTCGTTGCGCGAGTACCATGTGGTGAGAATTTTGGTACAGGGGGGCCAGCCCCATCCCTGAAAAAAGGCATTGAGGCCCCACAGCAAAGCCAGGGCAGGCAGCGAAGAACTCATGCCAAAGGCGATATTGATGAAGCCCGTGATGATAAGTCCGACGCCCATGAAGTAGCGCGGATTGGATTTGTCGCTGATAATGCCACCCAGAAAGCGGGACGAACCGTAGACGATATAGAAGATGGTGCTCAGGATGCCCACATCGGAAAGTTGCCAGTCAAGGTCTTTGAGCATGGCCGGCATGATGGACTTGTAGCTGTTGCGCGTAAAATAAAATACGGCATATCCAAGCCAGATTGACGCCATGAGGTGCAGTCGCCAATAATTGTAGTCTCTGTTGATCTCTTCAGTGTTCTTTGTAACCGGACGCGGAGGTGATACTTTAAAAAAATCTAACATGGCGTGTGCTCGTAGTGTGACAGGTGAGCCATCGGCTAGCGGTTTTTTTCTATTTCACGCAGAACCTGTTGGTGCAGCCTTTTATCGCCGCTGGCGAGCACCTGCATTCCCGAGTGCATGGTCAGCGGCCTGCCGTCCCAGTCAGACATGACGCCGCCGGCTCCTTCCACAATGGGTACAAGGGCACAGTAATCCACTTCCCGCATGATGCCGCTGTCAAAGCACAGGTCTATTTTGCCTGCGGCAAGGCTCATGTAACCGTAACAGGCCCCGCCGTAGACGCGCCACTTGGTCGCTGCCACCAGGCGCTGGTAGGCTGCCCTGTCAGTATCAAAAACAAACTCTGTATTGCTTGAGGCTGCCAGAGCAGCAGGCAGGTCGGTCTGTGGGCGGGTGCGGATGGGCAGGCCGTTGACTGTGGACTGACGCCCCTGCACTCCCACCCATCGCTCAGCCATGACCGGCATTTCCACGACGCCGAGCACCGGCACGCCGTTGCGGCAGAGGGCTATAAGTGTACCGTAAAACGGATAGCCCGCGATGAATTGCCTGGTTCCGTCTATGGGGTCGATAACCCATACAAATTCTGCTGTGGCCGCATCGGCTCCATATTCTTCGCCAAGCATGCCGTGATCGGGAAAGGCTCCGGAAACAAGCGAGCGTATCTCGCGCTCCACCCGTTCATCGGTTTCCGTCACGGGGCTGGCGTCGCTTTTTGTTTTGAATCCATAGGCCCCGCACAAATACTTTTGCCTGTGTTCTGTCAGTATCCGGCGTGAAATGTCTGCGGCACGCATGGCCACATCCAGAAAAGCGTCATACTCGTGCATCAGTTTCTCCGATGTTTGAGGTTGCAGGCAGCGCACGTACCCTCAAGAAATGCCGTACCAGATCTCCGTGCTGTTGTGCTGCTACCCCGCAGAAGAAACGGCAGACTCGGAACATGTCCGGTTGTGATACTGAAGTGCTCACAAATTTGAAAACGGTTGCCTTCATGCGTTACGCAGCATTCTTTTAAAAGATTTCGGGATGGAGGGTTGCAAAAATTCTGCCAGTGCATCTAGGTGGTGCAATTGAGGCAAATAACCGCATAAAAGCTTGTGTTGCACAAAAAAACCACGATTGGTAAAATATGTAGCAACTGTAGCGCAACGCTACAGTGGTGTGCCTTTTTGCTACAGACAGAGAAGGAGTATGGCATGAAGTGTCTTTCGTCCGGCGTTTCACCACAAAATCCTGTGTATCAGCAGACCATTCATGATGCCTGGAAGGATTTTATTGATGGTGGTGAAATCCGCGGGCGCATACCGGAGCATATTCTGGACGGATGGCTGCTCAGCAGAAAGGCCCGCATTGATCCCCTGCGCGTTCTCGAAGTGCCGGTGCTTGAACGCCAGCCGTTCAGGGAACTGTGCGACCGGTCCGCTGCATTGCTTACAGCGGCGGCTCCGGTTCTGGATATGCTTGACGCATGCATCAGCGGGACAGGGCATATGGCCATATTGACGGCTTCTTCCGGGCACATTCTTGCCACCGTGGGCGACAAGGACCTGCTGGATGTGGCCCGCGCCCAGTACAATATGCCCGGAGCAGACAGGAACATCGACAAGGTAGGGGCTTCGGCCATCGGCATGGCGTTGCGCCGTTGCAGCCCGGTGCAGATTTACGGATATGAGCATTACAGTGCGGCGCTGCACTCATGGCGCTGCGCCTCGGCCCCCATTCTTGCCGATGCTTCAGGCGTGCAGGCGGTCTTGACCATTTCCGGCAATATTGCCAGCCCTGAAATACAGGCGCTGGCGCTGGTGACCACATTCGCCAACTATATCGGCATGCGGGTGCGCCAGCAGAATATTGAAGTGAGCGGCCAGAGGCTTGAAGCCCTGTTGCGCAATGCGCACGAATCACTGAGCTATCCTTTGCTGGTACTGAACGGCAGCGGGGGGATTACCCATGCCAATACACACGCTGCCAGGCTGTTTACCCGCAACGGGCCGGATCTGCCGGGCAGAGATGCGGCCTCACTGGTAAGCACCGCTGATGCCGGGCGTTTGCGGCGGGCAATTTTTACGCAGCGTGAAGGGCGTGATACCCTGACCTTTCTTACAGACCAGGGGCCGCAGCGCATTGCCTGTACGTTTACCCCTGTGGAGATGAGCGAAGGGGAGCCGGTGGGCATGGCCCTGGCCCTGAAACCCGTACCATCCGGGGCGACAGGGGATGGCATGTCCTTTCGTGAGCGAGGCCGAAGAGAGGGGGGAGCAGCCGCAGCCCCGTGACATGGCAGCCATGCGGCCCGTGAGGCTGCATCCACGCACGCCGCCAGGCACCGGTTTACGGATATTCTCGGCTCAAGCCCCGCGTTGCGGAGAGCTGTGGATTTCGCCAGCCGCGCTGCCCGCATGGCTTCGCGGATCGTCATCTGCGGCGAGAGCGGTACGGGCAAGGAGCTTTTTGCCCAGGCTATACACAATGCCGGTCCTGCGGCGGCGGGACCGTTTGTGGGCATTTCATGCGCGGCCATCCCCAATGATCTTATTGAGGCGGAACTGTTCGGCTATGAGGAAGGAGCCTTTACCGGCGCGAAAAAGGGCGGCAGAAAAGGCAAGCTGGAGGCGGCCAACGGCGGCACGCTGTTTCTGGATGAAGTGAACAGCCTGCCTTTGGCGGTGCAGGCCAAGTTTTTACGGGTATTGCAGGAGATGTCGTTTACTCCCCTTGGCAGCAATCGGCCTGTGCAGCTGGATATGCGCGTGATTGCGGCGGGTAACACCAGCCTTGCCGATGCCGTGCGCGAGGGAAGTTTTCGGTCTGACCTGTATTATCGGCTCAATGTGGTGGAAATAGACCTGCCCCCTCTGCGCAAACGTCCCGGTGATGTGGAGATGCTGGCAAATCTTTTCTGGCGCAGGCTTTGCGCGGGGGCGGGCATGCCGCGCATGATCATAGAACCAGCTGTCATGAACGCGCTCGAGGCGTATTCCTGGCCGGGCAATGTGCGGGAACTGCAGAACGTGTGCGAGCGGGCCTGGGTGCTTTCGGATGGAACATCCATACGTTCTGAAAGCCTGCCCCGGCATGTGCTCGGTTGCCATGCTGCTGCCGTTCCGGCTGGCCTGTCAGGCAGTGTTGCCACCGAGGCGCCGGAGGCAAGAGCGGCCTCGATGGATGACCTGTGTGAGAGCCTGGTGCGTAAAACCCTTGAAACTTCAGGGGGCAATGTAAGCAAGGCTGCGGAGGCGCTGGGCATAGCCAGAACCACACTGTACCGCAAGATGCGCAAATACGGACTTTACCGAAAAGACTGACAGATAAAGCGACTATAGTTAACGTGCGGTAAATATTTGGGCCTGCCGGTTTGCGCGACGCTCAGCTCTCTGTTTCGCCAAGGCGGGCCATGCGATAGCCCACACCCACATGAGTGTGTATGTAGTCGCATCTGGGGGCGGCGTTTTCCAGTTTTTTGCGCAGTGTTGCCATGAATACGCGCAGCGAGGGCAGGTTTTGCGGCAGCGAACTGCCCCATACGGCCTGCAGGATGGTTTTGTGTGTAAGCACCTTGCCCGCATTGCGCGCCAGCAGGCAAAGCAGCTTGTACTCCATTGGCGCAAGATGGATTTCCTGGCCGTTCACGCTTGCGCTGCCTGCGGCAAAGTCTATGCGCAGGGGGCCGTTTTCAAAGAAGCTGGCATCACGGTCCGGGTTGCCGCGCTCATAGCGTCCGCGCCGCAGGGCTGCACGCAGCCGGGCCAGCAGTTCGTCAATGCTGAAAGGTTTGGTCAGATAGTCGTCCGCCCCGGCGTCCAGCGCCGCAACCTTGTCATCATCCTCGCTGCGGGCGCTGAGCACAATGATCGGAACCATAGACCACTGACGCACCGTGCGGATAATATCTGTGCCGTCCATATCGGGCAGGCCCAGGTCCAGCAGTATGACGTCAGGCCCGGCGCGGGACGCTTCCGCAATGGCCTCACGTCCTGTGCCTGCGGTTATGCAGGCCATGGCGCGGCTTTCAAGGGCCGCTGTCACAAGGGCGCGTATGGCCTTGTCATCCTCGATCACGAGGATGCGTTCCGGGGCGCTGACGCCCTGCTGTTCGGGATATGGCGTCATGGTTACTCCCGTGCGCCGGTCCCGGTGGGCGGAGTTTCACGAAGAGACTCCGGCACCGGTCCTTCTTCAATTTCGCGTTGCAGATCCAGGGAAAATACCGCTCCCCGAGGTGTGTTGTCATGGACGCGCAGGTCGCCGCCATGCGCCTGCACAATGCTGCGGCACAGGGCCAACCCCACACCCATGCCCCGGCGGCTGTCGCCCTTTTTTATAACGGCGGAATGGAACATGTCAAAAATCCGGGTTTTCTCTTCAGCGGAAATGCCTGGCCCGTTGTCGGCAACCTCCAGTCTTGCCCGTGCGCCGTCGGCCTGTGCGCTGATGCGTATTGTGGTTCCCGCAGGGGTGTATTTTACGGCATTGTCCAAAAGGTTTACCAGCACCTGCACCATGAGCCGGGCATCCATGCGGGCCATGAGCAGTGCGTCCGCCATGTCCACGCGGATGTTGTGCGCAGCGGCGCGGCGGCGTGTGACGGCCAGGGCCTCGCGGATAATATCCTCCATCAGTTCCGGTGCAAGGCGCAGGGTAAAGCCGTATTGCTCCAGACGGGTAAGGGCCAGCAGGTTTTCTACCATTTCTACCAGATAGCGGGCGTCTTCCTCTATGGCCCGGGCCAGAGATTTACGGCGCTGCATTTCAATATCGCCCCCTGCGGCGAGCATGGCCGCGTTGCCGCAGATGGCAGTCAGAGGCGTGCGCAGGTCGTGCGAGACAGAGCGCAGCACATCGGCCCGCAGTTTTTCCTGTTGCGCACGCACGGCAATGTCCGCATTGGCGCGAGCCAGACGCTCTTTTTCCACGGCCATGGCGCATTCGCCCGCCAACGCCAGCACAATGTTTTTGCTGTCTGCCGCGTTCAGGGGGGAAGCGCTGCCAGGAGAAACGTCCAGCCCGGCTACGGCCAGTACTGTGGTGCGGCTGCTGATGGGGATATAGCAGAGGCGCGCTCCCGGCAGAGAATCAGTGCCCGCACCGGCGGGCCGGCCGTTTTTTGCCACCCATTGCGCCACGGCCAGTTCATCTTTTTCTGTTCTGTGGGTGCACTCTGTCTGGCCTTTGGCCGACTGCCGGGGCAGCGTATGTGGTCGGCCGGGTTCCCGGGAAGCTTGCGCAGCCGTGTAATATGGAAAAATCCGCCTTGTTTCCAGGTGCCCGTTATATACGGGGTAGAGAACGGCATCGCAGCCGAGCAGGGTGCCGAACTGGCGCGCGGCTTCGGCGAGGATGGCATTTTCATTTTCCGCTTTCTGAAGACGGCGGCTGTTGCCGAGCAGGAGTTCTGTGTGCAGCGCCCTGGCCGCGCTTTGGCGCGCCTGGCTTCTTGCGCGTCCCGTGATGGCGCTGGCTGCTGCTGAAACAATCAGCATTGCCGCGAACAGGCTCAGATAGCCGTCGTCGTAGACCGTAAGGCTGAAGCGCGGTGCGACAAAAAGAAAATCAAACAGGGCCACGCCCAGAATGGAAGCGGTTACGCCGTACCAGGGTCCTGTCGTAAGGATGGAAACACCCAGCACCCCAAGCATGTACAGGCCGGTGATGACGGCGTTGGGCATGCCCAGCGATGACATGATCAGCCCCGTCATGGTGCATATGGCAAGCAGGGCGGCTGTTGCGCCCCATTGCCGCCATGAGCGCGGGGCCGTACCCCTAAAGGCGCGCACCATACGGTACAATGTGCCGGGCCGGGAGGCGTTTCTGGAAATGGGCTCAGCATCGGGGATGATGTAGGTCTCCATTTCCGGAGCCAGCTCGGCAAGCCGCTCCACAAGGGTTTTGCCCCGGCGGAGCCAGCCGCTGGCGGGGGAACGCCCGATCACGATCTTGCTTACCCCCGACATGCGTGCGTATTCCGCTATCTGTACGGGAATATCCTCTCCCTGCGCAGTCACAATGGCCGCTCCCAGGTCTTCGGCCAGCCGCGTGTTTTTCCGGAGTGTTCCGAGACTTTGGGTATCGTTGTGCCCCGAAGTGTTGTTGCGCACGAACAGGGCGGTAAAATCGGCATGAAAGGCTTCGGCCATGCGTGCCGCCGTGCGGATGACACGTGCGTTGCTGGGTGCGCCCGAAAGGCAGATAAGAATGTGTTCCTTGACTTGCCGTGCGGCTTCACGGCTGCCCGGTTCCGCCGGGATGGCACGGCGGTTTATGCGGTCAGCCATGCGCCGCAAGGCCGTTTCACGCAGTGCAATGAGGTTGGCGGGCAGAAAGAAATGCCCCAGGGCGTGCTGTGCCTGGGCCTGGGCGTAAATCTTGCCTTCACGCAGGCGGGCCATCAGCTCGTCCGGTTCCAGATCCACCAGTTCCACATGGTCCGCGCCGTCAAACACACTGTCCGGCACACGTTCACGCACCGCTACGCCCGTCATGGCGGCCACCACGTCATTCAGGCTTTCCAGATGCTGTACATTGACCGTGGTCCATACGGATATGCCGCCTTGAAGCAGCTCTTCCACATCCTGATAGCGTTTGCGGTTGCGGCAGCCGATGGCATTGGAGTGGGCCAGCTCGTCCACCAGGGCTATCTCCGGTTTGCGGTCCAGGACGGCGTCTACATCCAGTTCGTGAAGCGGTATGCCCCGATACTCCAGTCGCAGCGGCGCGAGGCTTTCAAGCCCTTGAAGCAGGGCCGCTGTTTCCGGCCGCGGGTGCGGTTCTACATAGCCCACCACGATGTCCTGTCCCTGCTCCGCAGCAGTATGCGCGGCACGCAGCATGGCGTAGGTTTTGCCCACCCCGGCCGCATAGCCAAAAAATATTTTGAGCGTTCCCCGGACCGGAAGATGGCCGCCGGAAAGCTCATCTGCCTGAATGCCCTGTGGCGTGCCGGTCTGGCGCAGTTGCGCCAGCAGGGCATCGGGGTCGGGGCGCGTGTGCTTGTCGGTCATGGGGTGTCCGTGGTTGCGGGTAGCGGGTAAAGGTTCAGCGGGTATGCGGCGCAGTGGAACCGGGTGGAACCGTTGCGGTCTTGCTGGTTGTGTGGCCGTTGGGCAAAAGACCGTCAAGGGCCAGATTTACCTTGAGCACATGTACGCGCGGTTCGCCAAGCAGACCCAGGGAGCGCCCATCGGTATACATGGCAATGGTACGGCGTACTTCATCAGGCGTAAAGCCCGTGGCCCGGGCCAGCCGCTCAACCTGAAAGTCTGCCGCCGCCGGTGAAATGTGCGGATCCAGGCCGCTGCCGGACTCTGTAACCAGTTCCACTGGCACGGGCGCTTTCGCCTTCTCCGGATGGGCGCGGCGCATAAGGTCCACGCGTTCAGCCAGCCTTGTGCCGTAGTTTGTGGTGGCAGGGCTGGAGTTGGAGGGACCGCCGTAAAGCAGGGGCTTGCCGTTTTTGCTGTAGGTGGTGGTATCCGGTTGCATAGGGCGGCCCCACAGATGATGGGGTTCGCTGAACGGCTGGCCCAGAAGAAGGCTGTATTCCTTGCCACCGGCCTTGATTATGCTGCCGCCCGCCTGAAAGGGGAACAGCGCCTTGCCCGCCGCCGTGACTACCAGTGTGTAGGCAATGACAACTGCCGTCATGAGGGCCAGAAACAGTGCGGAACGTCGCAACAGTGTTATGATGAGCATTTTTTCTCCTCAGACCAGGTCTAGGCCGGTCAGACACATGTCGATAAGCTTGATGGCCGCAAAAGGCGCGGCCAGTCCCCCCAGACCATAAACAAGCAGGTTGCGCCGCAGGAGTTGCCCCGAACTTTCTTCGCGGTATTTCACGCCGCGCAGGGCCAGGGGAATAAGCGCCACTATGATAAGTGCATTGTATATGGTGGCTGAAAGAACGGCACTTTGCGGGCTGTGCAGGTTCATGATGTTGAGAGCGGCCAGTCCCGGATACAGACTCACGAACAGTGCCGGAATGATGGCGAAGTATTTGGCCGCATCGTTCGCCAGAGAAAACGTGGTCAGGCTGCCGCGCGTCATGAGCAGCTGCTTGCCGATGCGCACGATATCCAGCAGTTTGGTGGGCGATGAGTCCAGATCCACCATATTGCCTGCCTCTTTGGCGGCCTGTGTCCCCGTATTCATGGCCACGGCCACATCGGCCTGCGCCAGGGCGGGAGCGTCGTTGGTCCCATCGCCTGTCATGGCAACCAGATGACCCCGTGCCTGGAATTCGCGTATGAGAGACAGCTTTGTTTCGGGGGTGGCCTCGGCAAGAAAATCGTCAACTCCGGCTTCTGCCGCGATGGCCGCCGCAGTGAGCGGATTGTCGCCGGTGACCATGACAGTCCTGATGCCCATGCGGCGCAGTTCTGCAAAGCGCTCCTTGACACCGTCTTTGATAATGTCCTTGAGATGTATGACCCCGAGGATGCTGCTTTCGCGCGCCACCACCAGGGGAGTACCGCCCTGGCGTGCTATGGCGTTGACCGCCTCCTCACAGCGCAGGCTTTCACTGCCGCCATTCTTTTCAACAAAAGCCCGCACGGCATCGGCAGCGCCCTTGCGGATGTGCTTTCCTGCCACATCCACGCCGCTCATGCGGGTTTGCGCAGAAAAAGGAATAAAAACAGCGTCTTTGCCATGCAAACTCATGTCGCAGCGGGTGAATTGATCACGGGCAAGCTGTACAATGCTGCGTCCTTCGGGGGTTTCATCGGCCAGTGAGGCCAACTGGGCCGCATCAGCAAGCTCCTCGCCGCTATGGCCGTCTACGGGAATGAATTCCACGGCCTGACGATTGCCCAGCGTGATGGTTCCTGTTTTATCCAGCAGCAGAACATCCACATCTCCGGCGGCCTCAATGGCCCGCCCGCTCATGGCCAGCACATTGGCTCGGTTGAGGCGGCTCATGCCTGCAATACCAATGGCGGAAAGCAGCGCACCTATGGTGGTTGGCGCAAGGCAGACAAAAAGCGCCACCAGCGCGGCAAAACCCACCGGATTTGCAACGTGCTCCTGGCCGGCCGTAAAGCGGGCAAAGCACCACAGCGATACCGTGACCAGAAGAAAAATGACGGTAAGTGCCACCAGTAGAACATTCAGCGCGACTTCGCTGGGAGTTTTCTGGCGGGCGGCTCCTTCAACCATGGCGATCATCCTGTCCAGAAAGCTGCGGCCCACCTCGCTGGTGACCCGTATGACCAGCCAGTCGGAAAGAACTGTAGTGCCGCCGGTAACCGCGCAGCGGTCACCGCCGCTTTCACGGATAACCGGGGCGGATTCGCCCGTGATGGCGCTTTCATCCACCGATGCCGCGCCTTCCGTTACATCGCCGTCGGCGGGGATCTGTTCACCAGCATACACCAGGATGCTGTCGCCGGGCTTGAGGGTTGTGGAGGGTACGATTTCGTGCTCATCGTGCATGGCCGGGTCGGCAAGTTTGCGTGCGGTAACGTTTCTGCGTGCCTTGCGCAGGCTTTCGGCCTGGGCTTTGCCGCGGCCCTCGGCGATGGACTCGGCAAAATTGGCAAAAAATACAGTAAACCACAGGATGATCGCAATGGCGCCTGCAAATCCCGTCTGCGCCGTGGCGGGCGAAAGTATGTTTGCGGCCCCCAGCGCGGTCAGCCCCGTTGCCAGAATGGCGGAAAGGTAGACGGTGAACATGACGAAATTTCGTACCTGGTCACGGGGCGACAGCTTGACCAGCGATGCAGCCAGCGCCTGCCAGAGGATGCAGTTCGTGTTGGCGGGATTGCTTGTTTTTACTGACATGATTGTATCCTTATAAAATATGGGTAGCCGGTTTGCGGTACATTCCGGTCAGTTCAGCGCGTCATTTGCAGATGTTCTGCCAGAGGCCCGAGCGCCAGAGCGGGAAAAAAGCTCAGGGCACCCACCAGCAGGATCACAAAGATGAGCAGAAAGATAAAAAGACCGTTGCAGGTGGACAGCGTGCCTGCGCCTGGCGGGCAGATTTTTTTGCCCGCCAGGCCGTCTGCCATGGCCAGAATGGCGGCAATGGGCGCAAAGCGGCCCGCCAGCATGAGCACGCCCAGAAGCACGTTGAGAAAGGGGGTGTCGGCGTTCAGCCCGGCAAAAGCGGAGCCGTTGTTGGCCCCTGCCGAAGTGGCGGCGTAAAGAATTTCGCTGAAACCGTGGGGCAGGGGATTGTTAAGGCTGTCCACAATCTGGGGGGCAAGGCACATAAGCCCGCCTCCGGCAAGGATGACAACAGGAGTGGTCAAGCAGACCACTACAGCCATTTTCATTTCAAAAGGTTCTATTTTTTTGCCCAGATACTCCGGCGTACGGCCAACCATGAGTCCGGCCAGAAACACCGTGAGAAGTACAAACGCCAGCATGCCGTACAGGCCGCTGCCGACGCCCCCAAAAATCACTTCGCCCAACTGCATGAGCACCATGGGAATCATGCCGCCCAACGGCGTGAAGCTGTCATGCATGGCGTTGACAGAACCGTTTGACACCGCCGTTGTGGCAGAAGCCCACAGCGCGCTGCCCGTGATGCCGAAGCGTGTTTCTTTTCCTTCCATATTGCCGCCAGCCTGCCCCTGCAGACCGCTTTGTGGGGCAACAAGCACCTGGCCGCCCTGGGCGATCTGCGGCGTGGCGTTCAGCTCAGCCTGCACGGTAAAACTCACTGCGCTTGTGAGCAGTATGAACATGGCCGCAAATATCGCCACGCCCTGACGCATGTCGCCTATCTTGGCGCCAAAGGTAAAGCACAAGGCGGCAGGGATAAGCAAAAGGGCCAGCATTTCAAGCATGTTGCTTGCCGGCGTGGGGTTTTCATGTGGATGGGCGGAATTGACACCGTTAAAGCCGCCACCGTTGGTTCCCAGTTGTTTTGGGGAGACCTGCGAGGCCTGGGGACCCATGGGAACAAGCTGGTGTGTGATGGGTGCGCCGTCTTCCGCTGCCAGTGGCTCCAGAAGGGCTGCTGCCCTGTAGTCTGTAAAATTTTGCGGAACACCCTGCTCGATGAGCAGCAGCGACATGACCAGCGACAGCGGCAGGAGGATATACAGGACCGCCCGTGTGGCATCGGCCCAAAAATTGCCCAGCCCGATGCCCCCAGAGGCTCTCACCCCCCGGATAAGAGCAAAAAGCACGGCAATGCCCACTGCTGCGGAAACGAAGTTCTGCACCGTCAGCCCGGCCATCTGCGAGAGATAGCTCATGGTGCTTTCTCCGGCATAGGATTGCCAGTTGGTGTTGGTCACAAAGCTGATGGCCGTATTCAGGGCCAGATGCCAACTGGCTCCGGAAACGTTCCGGGGGTTCAGGGGAAGCAAGTGCTGCGCCATAAGCAGGGCGGTCAGCGCAACCAGCGATACGGCGCTGAAAGCGATCACGCAGGCCAGGTAGCATTTCCAGCCCATCTGTTCTGCGGGGTCCACGCCCATAAGGCGGTACAGGGCGCGCTCGCAGGGGGCGAGAGCGCGTTGCAGCCAGAAAGGTTCACCGTCCATTACCTTGCCTATATATTTTCCCAAAGGCCAGGCCAGAGCCGTCAATAAAGAAAGATAAAGAAGGCACTGCCAGATGATGTTTTCCATAAAATCCTCCTGCAGGCATGAAAGCCCACAGGAAAACTCTAGGACAAGGCGTATAAAATGGGTGTAAAAATGACGAGGAGCGTATTAAATTCGTCTTAAATCCGTAATGCGGATATATGAAGAAAGGACCTCCTTGGCGGTACGCGCTCGCACGCTGTGGGGGCGGTGAGCCGGCGTTGGGCGGGAGCGCATGGTCTTACGGCATGCAGCGGCCCTTTCAAGGTGCTTTGATGACGGATGGTTGCGGATGATGACGGATGGTTGCGGATGATGGCAGATACGGCTGATTCGGCATGAAAAAGGACGACGATGGAAGCCTTGCCTGGCTACGGGCGTGATCCTTTACGGACAGACCATCATGCGCGACCTGATGGCGCGGCGCTGCATCTCGTGAAGACCGCACCTTCTGGGGCCAGGAAAACAGACAGCAGGAACAATTTTTTGCGTGTGGGGAATGGGTGCGGGGCGAAGTAAAAGCCCTTACGACGGTGCTGTCGCAAGGGCTTGATTTTTCTGGCGCGCCCGGGAGGATTCGAACCCCCGGCCAAGAGCTTAGAAGTCTATATTTTTTACGTTTACCTGGCTATCACACATGTTCACATGTTTTAATTTTTATTAATATTTTACCGTGTATTATGTAAATATTTTTTCACTAGGCTTCACTGCCATACACTCACTATAAGTTGATTTGGTGGCACAGATGTGGCACAAATTTATAAAAGAGCTTCACAAACTATGCCGAAGTAAAATCAGGGTTAATCACTTTGTAGGTTGCTAAAATGTCCGATAACTGGCGTAAGCTTGATGAGGGAATTCGTGCGCGAATTCATCCCACAAGAAAGCACGGTATGAAAGCCGACATGTACTTTGTATTGCGGTTTACAGTTGATGGCAAACGTAAGCAGGAGGCCTTGGGCTGGGCATCTGAGGGGTGGACGCTGACGAAAGCGCGCTCTGAGTTGGCAAAGCTTAAAGAGGCGCATCGCACTGGTGTGGGAGAAGTAACGTTGCAAGAGCGGAGGGTCAAAGCCAAAGCCCTCCGTGAAGCAGAGCGCAATAAGCCCAGTATCGCATATCTATGGGAAGTGTATGAAGCCGCGCATGCGGGCAGAGCCAGCGCCAAGCCAGATGGACGCAATATACGTCCTATCCTTGTACGTTTTGCAAACAAATTTCCAGATGAAATTCGTACTGCTCATGTTGATGCACTGCGCCGTGATCTAGAAAAGGAAGGCAAGGCTCCTCAAACAGTCAAGCACGTTATGAGTTTGCTCCGAAGAATCATCAGATATGGCGCACAGCGAGGTCTTTGTTCAATTCCTGATATTTCAAAGCTTTATTTTGATATGCCAAAGGTGGACAATATCAAAACAGAGTGTTTGACTTCAGAGCAGGCAAAGGCGTTGTTTACCGCTTTGGATGCGGATGAAAACCAAAATCTTGCAGCGATGATGCGTTTGGCTTTAACGACAGGGATGCGGAGAGGGGCGCTTTTGGGGCTCCAGTGGGATGATTTGGACTTTAAAAGTGGTTACATTACTCTTCGCGGTGAAGAAGCAAAAAGTGGTAAAACAACACAGATTCCAATGAGCACTGTTGCGAGAGAGATACTACAATCCATACAGCAGACGAAAAGCCATTATTTGTTTCCCGGAAAAAATGGTGGAAAACGTATCGAACTTCGCAGGTTCACAGAAAGAATCCGAAAGAGGGCGAACTTGCCTGAAGGTTTCCGCCCTTTTCACGGGTTGCGCCATACATATGCCTCATGGCTTGCCAGTTCAGGTAAGGTGGACTTGTTCACCTTACAGAAACTCCTGACTCACGGCAGCCCACAGATGACACAAAGATACGCGCACCTTGCCGATGAAGCCATGAAACGAGCTGCGTCTGTTATTGATGAATGTCTTCAAGCTGCTAATGACATCAATTTGCAAAAAGATGCAGGCGAGTAATCGTTCGAAAAGGTTGGCTGACCTTTGTATGTGTGGCGCTGCAATAAGTTAGCTCTGGTCACACGGCTTATATGTAGAATGAGTAGGGCAATCTTTGATAGATTGATAGGTATAAATCATGCGTGAAGAAAGGAATGTATATTGGGACTATAAAAATGGTAGCTCGAAATGGCGTTCCAAAAAATTTATGGACTTTGAGAATGAATTAAAGCCGAAAAAAATCTCCTGTGTTGCATATTCCAAAAAGGGGTATGTCGTAAAGAGGCCACTTTGGCTTTTTAGCACTGTGATGGGTGAGAACTTCAAACTGTTTATTCGAAAAGCAGGAGAGGTAATTGCTTCTGTTGCAATGGTAGAGCCGGAAGCTATTGAAGTTTATTTAAATAAAGCAAACATGTCCGTCATTTTTGTTGTTGATTGTAGTTATTTGACTAAATTGTTAGGTGTAAAAGTTAAAGACGAAGATGGCGAAAAGTTAAGAGATCTTCAACGACTGATTGTTGACCTATTACTCACAATAACGATGGGTGAGAAATATATTTTTGAAGAGGATAAGAATAATCCGTATTCTTATAGTGATATGATAGATATAGATAGTTATGAACGTATGGACTATCTATTTCAAAAAAATGATTTAATATATTCGCAAGAAAAATTTTGTAACACTTTGCATAATGAGATAGATAAAAAGATTAATGAACAAAACAGTAAAATTAAAAAATTGAATTATTGTAGTATTTTTAGAAGTATTTTTAATAATGTTTCTACATATAAAAATGATTTTAGGGCAAGATATCTCGCGGATATATTTTATAAGACCTCGGGGGAAATGCTTCTTCCATTTTTACTTGCCCATTTAGGAGAGGGCAAGGGGCAGGGGCGGAATAGATTGCTAGCTTTACCGTGGAAATGTAATCGTATCTGCAGCAAACGTTGTGGCCTCCATCACCCAATGGATCTTCTTTTTCTTCAGGATTCCATGCCTGTTGGGCAAATAGATCTAAGCGCCTTCAGTGCGTTTCTGCCCTCTGTTAACTATAGTTTATTCATAAATATTCTTAACCTTAATGCCTTAGAGTTGGCCCTATTTCTTTTTTGTTCCTCTAGAGTTCTCGAGGGGTATCAAGTTAATGTCGGCAGACAGAAGCAAGTCCCTAGCTTTTCTTTTGCACTTTATACCCGTGATGCCAAAAGGGCTGTGGGCCTCCTGGAGGGATTTAAGACAGGGGATGATAAACTGTGCGACGAAAGAATCACTAAGCACAAACTGGCGCGGGAATTAAAAAATAGAAATAATATTAGCTGGATATGTTGCCGAGAAGAAGGTTTTTCCTTCTTCGATGAACTTTTGAAAAAATCGCGAACTAGCCAAAAAGATTTGTATCAAATTAGGAAATCTCTTTCACCAGTGCATGGTGAGTCTGAATGTGGTGTATTAAATAATATGTTTTTTTGTTCTGATCAAATATTAGCAAAAATTTTGAGATCAAATATTTTTCGTACTGGCATATTAAAATTTATTACCTTTATTAATATTAATAAAGGTAGTTTATCCGTTGATGTAGAAAGTATTTTATACTTGGTAAATGAATTTAAATCTTGTTTTGATAAAAACAATGATCTGATTAAAGACCTTGATGAACCAATTTCCTTAGTGGATATTTTGCCAAAAGAAAAAATGTATCACTCTTTATATGTTAAGAATTGCCTAAACATTTATGTAATCCTTAACATCTTGATAGCTGATAGAGCTGGTGATGAATATAAAAACGTTAATGAACAGGCAGTATTACTTGCAGAACAATTAGCAAATAAATTGTTGGCAGAGACAAAGGCGGTCTTTGATAGGAATCAGAGAGATTTTGTAGTCGGCTTAGTTAAAAAATTCATTATAAAATATAAATATGAATTTATTTATGAACGAGAATTAAGAAGAAATTTTTCCGCAAGCAGTAGCAAAAAGTATCTTCATGATGTAATTGAATTATTATGTTCTGAAAATGTGTTGATAAAATTTTCTAGAACACCTTTAAAAAGACCGGGGAGGAAATCTTCGACCCTTTATAGAATAAATATAAACGCGTAACCAATATGTTACCTAGATTATCTGATGATGTGTCGTGATCTTCCCAAAAGGCATTTCCGAGTAATTGATTGATGGCCTGCTTGCGAATTATGAATACTCAAAGGTTTTTCTTTTGGTTCTTCCGGGTTTTCCGTGGGTAACCCCTGTCAGGAACTGGCCGGGTAGAGGTCCAGACCACCACAGAAGAAGTAGATGGCTGTCTTGAAATGCTCCCGGTTCCTATAACCGCAAGCCTTCCTCTTGATGGCCATGATCTTGCTGTTGAGGCCCTCGGCCACGCCGTTGGTGATCCTGTGGCGGCAGA
>Ga0265295_1002841_pt1 | contig 26358 bp, 23 predicted proteins | sample Munlansysbiofilm_FD_192503 | JGI IMG/M metagenome (GOLD analysis project Ga0265295, IMG submission 192503) | Leachate microbial communities from a municipal landfill in Southern Ontario, Canada - Methane capture system biofilm | ecosystem: Engineered > Solid waste > Landfill > Unclassified ... | reverse complement strand
CAAAAACAAAGTTATGACTATTCCAAGAAATTATGCCTGAAAAAAAACTCCTAATTCATCTTACCTTAAACCTTCCAGCACATCAAAATAAAATGTAGCCTAGATTGCCCAGCTTCTGAAAACTTTTTATTTGAAAGTAATGAAGTGATTGGAACTATTTTAGATCCTCATTTGTTTGAGTGTGAATTCTCTTCAATAACTACTATTCAGGATGGGTTCACTTGGTATAGCTTAAATATCCAAACGAATACCCAAGAGAATCCCTGGAATCCGAATAACTATTTCGCAGATGCTTGGAATCCAGTCCCTGCGATAGAAGATCGTATTATTGGACAAACTAATTTTGCCGTTTACGCAACGATTAATACCACTGATAAGTGGGTAGGCAGTTTGACAACTTTAGACCCCAAAAAGATGTATCGCCTATATACTACAGGTAGTTCAAAAGTGATTACATTAACTGGTGCACCAGTAAAACCAGACCAAGCCATTGAATTATATGCAGGTTATACTTGGCTTGGTTATCTGCCCCGTGTTGAATTACTAATTGGCGATGCGCTGGCAAATATGGATGGACTTGAACCCGGAGTAAGTATCATCGGCCAAAACAAATTTGCAATCTATAATGGAACAATCTGGCAAGGAAGCCTTGTAACAATGTACCCCGGAAAAGGATATATTGTACAGATGGCCAACGGTGGCACGCTCACCTACCCAGCTCATACTTATGCAAAATCTGCTGTAGTTACTTCTGAAAATGTAGTTTCTCCTGCCGGATTTGATGTGCCAACTAATATGAAGAACACCATGACCTTGATTGGTCAGCTTGACGAAGCTTCTTTTAGCAAAAATGATGTTGTTTATGCCTTTATCAATGGCGAATGCAGAGGTATGGCCGCAGTTTCAACTGATGGAAATATTTATCTGAGTATTGGCGAAAACAGCGATGAGGCACAGGAAGTAAGCTTTAAAGTTTGGGTTGATGCCAAAGGCGAACTGGCCAATGTGGATCAAAAAGTTACTTTCGAGCCTTTGAAAGCTGTAGGCGATTTGAACAATCCTTTCACTTTCAAAATGAGCGAAGCAGGCACTACTGATTCGTGGATGGTGGGCAAAGCTTATCCAAATCCATTCAACGAGCAGACGATCATTCCACTCTGGCTGAAAGAATCGGCTCAGGTAACAGTGAATGTTTACAACAATATGGGGCAATTGGTGAAAACTGTTGCGCAATCAGCAGCAAAATCAGGTGTCAGCAATATTATCTTGCAGAAAGAAAACCTGGATAAAGGTGTTTATTATTACACAGTAAGCATAAATTCAAGTTCAGCCAATGTGCTCGAAACAGGAAAACTGATTATTCAATAAGCAGTCTTGTTTTAATCAAGCTGTTGATATACAAATCCCGGTGGTGCTTTTCCACCGGGATTTTTTATGGGTTGTGGTTTCAGGCCTCAACTCCCCAGAAAAAAGGGTGTGCAAAGTGATATGACAAGAACGTTGCCATTAATACTGTAGGAAAAATCTCTTAGATCGTGTATTTCAACATATTATATAAAGTGTTTAGAGGTGTTTCTGGGCAGGAGATTTCTCCCTCAAAGCCTTGCTGCACAAGGCTTTTCAGTCGAAATGACAGATATGTAGGTGTTGGGAGGGGAAAAATAAGGACCTGGCGCTTTGCGCCAGGTCCTTATTTTTCCCCTTTGTCCTCACTAAAGCCTGTCATTCCGATGCCGTCTTTACGGCAGAGGAATCTCCTAGCACTTCAACGTCAGCATGTTATATAAAGCTATCATTGGCAGCAATGTCATTCCTTTTTCCAAAAACCTACATAAACTTGAAAAACACATCCCATCTCACTACAAATACCCTATCTTCGTTTATAAATTGTGAATATCTTTTGAATGATTTCTTGTATAAATTCAGAAAAAACAGTTTATTTTGTTGGTTCGAGATTTCTTATCCAAAATGATTTGGCCAAAATGAAAGAAAAAGTGATGCAACTCAGACCCAATCAGGCGTTTTTATGGCTTGTTGCCTTGCTTTTGCTTGCATTTGTTTCTGCCGCTGCACAGCCAAACTGGGTGCCACTACCTAATCAGTTGTATAATATGCAAGTGATTGGAAAACTAAAGATGCAGGATGGTACCTATTCCTCCAATCCGGAAGACCTTGTCGCTGCTTTTGTTGGTAACGAGTGCCGCGGTCTGGCCGAACGTGTTGATGGCAATCCCGATTTGTTGTTTTTAAGCATCGGCTCCAACGTGGCATCCGGCGAAGTCCTCACCTTAAAGGCTTATCTCGCTGATGATAACTTTATTGTCAACCTGGACAACGTTCTGTCTTTCACTGCCGACGGGCAGATTGGCAGCGTGTCTTCACCCTATATATTCCTGTATAACACCGTCAATCCCATCATAACAGCTACGGCTGGCGCAAATGGCACGATTTCACCATTGGGCGCAATTGAAGTTAATTTTGGCGGAAACCAATCCTTTGCCATCATCCCCGCGACAGGCTATATGGTGGCAGATGTGCTTGTGGACGGGCAAAGTGTTGGTGCTGTTACGCAGTATAATTTCACTGGCGTGACGGAAGACCACAGCATTCATGCAAGTTTTGAAACGGCGACTTACTGGCTTGCCTACGTAATGTGGGGCGAAGGAAGTTTTATCGGCAATACCTACCAATACGTAGAATATGGCGGCAACGGAACTCCTGTTGAAGCCGTCCCCGGCCCGGGACATTATTTTATAAGCTGGGACGATGGCGTTACCGACAATCCAAGAACAGAACTCAATGTAACTGAGAACATGATTCTCGTCACTACACTTGGGGTTTATTCTTACGAGTTAAATTATTCCGCCGGCGCAAATGGCAGCTTGTCAGGCCAAACCAGCCAAACAGTATATTATGGTCAGGATGGCACAGCGGTTACGGCCATTCCTGATGCCCATTATGATTTTTTACATTGGAGCGATCAGCTGACGGAAAATCCCAGAACGGACGAAAATATTAGCGGCCCGATAAATGTTCAAGCCATTTTTGTTCCCGAAACATACACGATAACAGCTACTTCCGGTGCAAATGGAACGATTTCGCCCAATGGAAATGTTTCAGTGAGCTATAACGACACCCTTGTTTTTACTATCACGCCTGCTGCGGGTTATGAAGTAGAAGATGTGCTGGTGGATGACGTGAGTGTCGGCGCGATGGAAAGCTATTCCTTTGAAGGAATCGCGGAGAACCACACGATTCATGTCAGCTTTATACCAGCAATCTACACCCTGACTTATCTGTCGCAATCAACCGGTTATCTTGAAGGAGAAACACTGCAAAATGTTCCATACGGAGGAAATGGCACAGCCGTTACCGCTTTTGCCTACGCAGGCTATCATTTTGATGCCTGGAGCGATGGCAAAACCACTAATCCACGGGTCGATCGCAATGTGGCCGGAAACATCACCGTAACCGCTATGTTTGCTATCAACACCTATACGATTACGGCTACTGCCGGTCCTAATGGCACGATCTCGCCTTCGGGAACCATCATTGTAAACGAAGGATCGAGTAAGCTTTTTACCATTGTCCCTTATACAGGCTACAAAATCAATGATGTAAAAATTGATGGAGCAAGCATTGGCCCTGTGAGTTTTTATGAATTTACTAATGTAACTGCAAATCACACCATTGCTGCTACATTCGTGATTAAAAACTACAGCTTGACCTATCAATCTGATTTGAATGGCAGTTTGATCGGTGATTCGGTTCAATCTGTTCCTTATGGTAGTGATGGCACGCCTGTTGAAGCCGTTCCTTCGCCCGGCTATATTTTCACCGGCTGGAGCGATGGACTCGACAGCAATCCGCGCACCGATCTTGATGTGGCCTCCAATATAAACGTGATGGCCGGTTTTTCGGCCGATGGCCCACCAAATTGGGTACTGCCCGGCACACTCGAATTCAATATGCAACTGATTGGCATGTTGTTGCTTGCTGACAGCAGCTTCTCAATTGATCAGAACGACCTGGTTGGCGCTTTCGTCAATGGCGAATGCAGGGGCGTTTCTTCACCCAACCCAAATCAGGATGGACTGGTTTTTCTGACCATCGGTTCTAATGTATATTCAGGCGAAACCGTGACTTTCAAAGCCTATATCGCCTCTCAAAATATTATCGTCAACCTGAACCAGACTGTTAATTTTGTCAGCCTTTCCGAGATTGGCACACTGCTCGAGCCGTTTGTATTCAGCTATACTGAAATAACTTACCTGATTTTGGCCATTGCCGGCGATAACGGAACAATCACGCCTTCGGGGAATATCAGTGTGCCACATTGGAGCAACCAGGGTTTCAGTATCGCTGCTGATACCGGCTATCATATTGATGATGTGCTGATTGACGATGAAAGCATTGGTGCTATCGATACCGTTACTTTTATACATGTTTTCCAGAACAGGAGTATTTATGCCTCTTTTGCCATCAACACCTACACCATTTCAGCAACGGCAAGCGAAAATGGCAGCATTGATCCAATGGGTGAAATAGTGATAGACTATGGCACCGACACCCTGTTTACCTTCCTTCCCGACGAAGGTTTTGAAGTGTTTAATGTTATAATCAATGGCGATTCTATTGGGCCAATGCCAAATTATCTCTTCGAAAATGTGGCTTCAAACCAGACTATTCATGTGATTTTTGATGTGTCAACCCGAAATGAGGTCAAACCGCTTGAACAAAAAATTAAAGTCTTCCCGAACCCGACAAAATCTTATGTCCAGATTCAACTGCCGGTATCCGACAATCTTTCCGATCAATACGCAGTGATGCTGTTTGGCTTCTCCGGCAATCTGATAGCGACTTATAAACCCTCGACCTCTCTATTCAGGATTGATTTGGATGGAAAAGCCGCAGGATTGTATTTTATAAAAATTATTCATCAACAAAAAGGTAATGAGCTATTTAAGGTTCAAAAAATGTAACTATTTCAATTCAATAAAAAGCCAGGAATTATAATCACATGTTAAAGCACCTCCTACATACGATCCTCATTTTGCTGTTTTCAATAGGTTTATTGGCACAGGAATCGGGCTTCTATTCTGTGGGTGCTACGTATAATCTAAATTTAATTGCTTCGCCAGCTGAAGGTGGAACAGTAACTGGATCAGGACTTTATGAAGGAGGCACAGCAGTTACTGCAACTGCCACAGCTGCTGAAACTTATGTTTTCAAATACTGGACGAATGAGCTAAACGAAATTTTATCGGAAGAGGCTGTTTATAATTTTTCGATGCCCGCTAACGACCTGAGCCTCACCGCCCATTTCGTGTGTACACCGGGATGGTTAGAAGTAGAAAACCTGCAATACAATATGCAGGTGGTGGCACAGATTCGGATTAACAATGCTGTTTCCTTAAATCCCAACACCCTCGTAGGTGCTTTTGTGGGTGATGAATGTCGCGGAATAGCCTCACCTATGCCTGATTTTGAAGGACTTGTGTTCCTTACCGTCAGCTCCAACACGGTTACAGGTGAATTGGTCGTATTGAAAATATGGGACAGCGACTTCTGCGAAAGCTGCGTTGCCGCTCAGGCATTTGAGTTTGAAAATCAGGTTCAGGTAGGTTCTTTGGACGAGCCATTTATTGTCGAGTGCCTCAACGAAACCACTTTGAATATCAATTTCAATCAGGGCTACACCTGGTTCAGCATGAATGTAGTACAGTTTGACATGTCGCCTGATGCTTTGCTATCGGATCTTCAGCCTTGCTACAACGACAGAATAATCGGACAGCACAGTTTTGCTGTTTACTCAGGTACAGAATGGGTTGGCAGCTTGACGACACTTTCACCCAATGAAATGTATCGTATGCGCTTGTGTTCAGCGCAAAGTGTTGAACTCATAAGCAACCAGGCGCCAAATGATCCTCTGCAATTAGATGCTGGAAGCAGCTGGATTGGCTATCTTCCGAATGCGTGTTTAAGCGTAAACGAGGCTTTGGCAAACCTAACGCCCGAACCTGCTTATAATGACCGCATTTTGGGTCAGAATGCCTTTGCGCTTTTCAATGGCTCTCAATGGATTGGAAGCCTCACGCAACTCTGCCCCGGCAATGGCTATATCATCAAGCTTACAAACGATAGCGAGCTCGCCTTTCCATACATTATGAAGCAAAATGAGCTTGATAAAACCTCAGTCGAAAAAACTTTATTTTCACCAACTGGCATGTATCCAGATCAAAACTTCCAGCATACGATGATGGTGGTGGCGCAGACCAACAACCCAAATGATATGGTGTATGCTTTTATCGGCGAGACGCTCGTCGGTATGGGCAAATCGATGAACAATGATAAGCTGGTTTTTATGACTATCGGTTCTAATACCGATACAGAAAAAGAAATATACTTCAAGGTCTGGCGTTCTGATTTGCAAGAACTTGTTGAAAGCGATCAAAAAGTCCTGTTTCAACCGATGAGGCTGCTTGGCGATATTCGACAGCCATTCATGATCACCACAGAGAAATAAACAACCGTTTTTTACCAAAGTATTGTATGCCTTATGTCAAAAATATACCGCTTCTTTTTGAGCCTTTTGCTGGCTAATTTTATTTTCCCCATCACAGGCTCAGCTACGCCACCAAACTGGGTTCCTGCCGACAATTTGCAATTCAATATGCAGATTGTTGCCTATTTCCAATTAGAGGACAATTCTTATTCCGTAAACCCGAATGACCTGGTGGCCGGCTTTGTCAATGGCGAATGTCGTGGGCTGGCCACGCCGCTTGTTGAAGCCGATGGAAGGATTTTTCTTTCGATCGGGTCGGATATCAGCAGTGGCGAAACAGTCATTTTCAAAGCCTATCTATCTGAAACAGGGCAGATTGCAAATCTCACCCAAACATTACCATTTATTGATCAAGAAGCAGTTGGTGACTACAACACTCCATTTATTTTTACTATTGATCTGCTGTATCCGCCGGCCACTTATATCATTAACGCAAGTGCCGGCGATCATGGCACAATTGATCCAGCCGGAGCGATTGAAGTGATTCATGGCAATAACCAGCTGTTCACTTTTGCAGCAGATGAAAACTTTGAGGTATTTGATGTTGTAATTGATGGCGAGTCTATGGGAATACTGGAATCCTTCGAGTTTGAAAACCTTACTGAAGCACATAGTATTGCGGTTAGCTTTTCGCTTATCCAATCCTTAAATGTGAAGCTGAGCGACGAAATAAAAGTCTTTCCAAACCCTGCAAAGGAGGCGATTACCGTCACTATCGACATCAAGGGGAATCACGTTCTTCCCTACCAAATTTCCGACTTAAAAGGTCAGGTGGTACTGGAAGGAACACTCTCACACTCGGGCATGCAGATTCAGCTTCATAAGTTGAAAGCCGGTACTTATTTGTTTTCGACACCAAGTGCGGAGTATATATTTACTCCTGTTGTTATTTATAAAATTGAGTGAGGGTAGGTGTTGGTTAAGAGGCTTGGGCTGGATTTTGAACATCCAGCAGGATTTTTAAAACGTCATTTGAAAATTGACGAATACAAAGGCAGGGCTAAAGCCCATTGCGCCAAGCGATTCAAAAACCGCTATTCTGAAGGCTAGGGTTAATCAAGAGGCTCCGACTGACTTTTTAACGTCCGGCAAGACTTCAAAACGTTAAATAGGAAAATTTAAACAACCTTAACGATTATTTTCCACACATCTATACAAAAAAATAATAAGATATGTATATTTGTGCCTAATTGCTGCAAAAGCACCATTAAAAGACAACTTATAAACACAAAATTATGGAAAAGATCACTGTTATCGGAGCCGGAAATGTTGGAGCAACTTGCGCTAACGTAATAGCGCACAAAAACTTAGCTAAAGAAGTAGTGCTCGTTGACATCAAAGAAGGAACTGCCGAAGGAAAAGCCCTCGACATCTGGCAGACAGCTCCCATCAATCACTTCAATACACGCGTGATTGGCGTAACCAACGACTACTTAAAGACCAAAGGTTCAGGGGTTATCGTTATCACCTCCGGCATACCACGCAAGCCCGGCATGTCGCGCGACGACTTGATAAAAACCAATGCCGCCATTGTAAAAGATGTTACCGAAAAAGCGGTAAAGTATTCTCCCGATGCCATTATCATCGTTGTTTCTAACCCACTCGACGTGATGACTTATGCTGCCTTTTTGGCGAGCAACAAGCCGTCACGTAAAGTTTTCGGAATGGCCGGAACGCTCGATACAGCGCGTTATCGTGCCTTTATCTGCGATGCCCTAAACGTATCTCCCGAAGATGTGCACGCCTTGCTGATGGGTGGCCACGGCGACACCATGGTTCCGCTGCCACGTTATACTTCAATAGCCGGAATCCCTGTAACCGAATTATTAGGAAAAGAAGAATTAGATAAAATTGTGGAACGCACCAAAAAAGGTGGTGGCGAGCTGGTTAACTTGATGGGGACCTCGGCCTGGTATGCTCCGGGAGCCGCCGCTGCGCAAATGGTTGAAGCCATCGTTGACGACCAAAACCGTGTATTTCCGGTTTGCGCCATGCTTCAAGGCGAATATGGCCTAAAAGACGTTTATCTCGGAGTACCCGTGAAACTGGGTCGCAAAGGAATTGAGGAAATCATAGAGGTTGATCTCAATAAAGAAGAAAAAATCTTGCTGCATGAATCATCAGAAGCAGTGAAAAAGGTGATGAAAACTTTGGATGATATGAAGTTATTCGATTAAGCGGAAAAATCTTGAATGAAAAAATAACCCTGTTTGGAGAAGTTCCGAACAGGGTTATTTTTTGAACTATACTTTAGTTTCTTACATACTCTTGATTTCGTTCACCAGTTTCTGGATTGAGCTTTTGGCATCACCAAACAACATACGGGTCTTATCGTTGAAGAACAGGTAATTTTCAATTCCTGCATAGCCTTTCCCCATTCCGCGTTTCATGATGATGATATTTTTAGCAAGATGAGCGTCAATAATCGGCATGCCATAAATCGGACTGCTCGGATCATCGTAAGCCGCTGGGTTCACCACGTCGTTGGCTCCAATCACGATAGCCACATCAACATTTGGCATATCCGGATTGATGGCATCCATTTCCACCAGCTGCTCATAAGGAACATCTGCTTCGGCTAACAGAACGTTCATATGCCCAGGCATACGTCCGGCAACAGGATGAATGGCGTATTTTACTTCTATGCCTTTGCCTTCCAACAAGGCATCCAATTCGTGAACGATATGTTGTGCCTGAGCTACGGCTAAACCATAACCGGGAATAATCACGATTTTTTGTGAGTAGCTCAACAAAACTGCTGCATCGCTCAGCTGTATCTCTTTGATATTGCCATGCTCATGTTCTACTCCGGCTGCTCCACCGCCACCAAATGAGCCGATAATCACGTTTAACAACGAACGGTTCATGGCTTTGCACATTAGCATCGTCAAAATCATTCCGGCTGCGCCAACCAGAATACCACCAAGTATCATGGCCTGGTTGCCATAAATAAAGCCGGCCATTGCTGCCGCGATTCCAGTGAGCGCGTTCAACAGCGAAATCACAACGGGCATATCAGCACCGCCAATAGGCATTACAAACATCACCCCATATACCAGCGAAAGAACCGTCAGTGCGTATATTGCCCACATCAAATCAGTAGGAGGGGTTGGTGAAAACACGATAAAAACACCCATTCCCAGCGTTACAATCAATAAAACCAGGTTGATATAGGTCATGAAAGGTTTCATGATGTCGCCCACTTTCCCATCGAGTTTGCCCCAGGCTATCACGCTTCCACTAAAAGCAACCGAACCGATTATCAATCCGAGTACGGTAACGAGGATAGAACCTACATCGCCAGCAATAGCATTGGGATATTCTAACAAGGCGACCAGCATAGAGGCTGCACCTCCCGACGCGTTGAACAGGGACACCAGCTGTGGCATGGCTGTCATTTTCACCTTGCGGGCAATTACCCATCCAATCGCAGACCCAATGCCGATGAAAGCAATGATAATCCACATGTTAAGAAGTGGAATTCCGGCTCCGCTGTCATTTTTATGAAGCAGCAAAGTCGTGATCATTGCCAAACCCATTCCACCGGCAGCCCAAAGGTTTCCACGGCGGGCAGTGGCCGGATGCGAGAGCAATTTCAAACCATATACAAATAAAAGTGCGGCAATCAGGTAACTCAGCTCAAGCAGCGAATCGCCTATGGTGAAATCCATTCCGTTTATTGTTCCTAAAACTTTATCCATAACTGCTTACTTTTTTTTCTTTTTAAACATTTCGAGCATCCTGTCGGTGACGGCAAAGCCGCCCACCACGTTCAAGGTTCCAAAAACCAACGCTAAAACTCCTAAGACCAGATTCAGCGAAAAGCTTGTAAGATCGGCATGGCCAACCAGGATTATTCCTCCAACGATAATCACGCCGCTAATCGCGTTTGCGCCCGACATAAGCGGGGTATGCAATACTGCCGGCACATTTGATATCACTTCAATACCCACAAAAACGGATAGCGCGATGATAAAAATCGCCTCTTTATTTTCAAAGAAAAATATTAATGCTTGTTCCATATTTTTAAGCTTTTTCGATTATTGATTTTACCCTTTCATTATAGACTTCGCCTTTGTGGGTGATGCAGGTTCCTTTCACGATGTCATCTTCGAAATTAAGGTTCAGTTGGCCTTCTTCACCGATGATGAGTTTCATAAAGTTCTGCACGTTTTTGCCAAACATCCGGCTGGCATCAATAGGTTTCTGTGCCGGGTAATTCGATTGACCAATGATGGTAATGCCTTTGTGCACAACCGTTTCGTTATCTTTTGTAAGCTCGCAGTTTCCACCGCTGGATGCGGCCAGGTCGATGATAACCGAACCGGGTTTCATGGCTTCAACAGCATGTGTAGGAAGTAAAAGTGGAGCTTTTCTTCCCGGAATCTGAGCAGTACAAATCACCACGTGAGCTTTCGCTGCATGATCGTTTATGGCTTGCTGCTGTTTCTTTTTAAATTCTTCAGTTTGCTCAACGGCATAACCGCCGGCAGCTTTGTCTTCGGTAGCGCCTTCTACTTCCACAAATTTCCCGCCCAAACTCATTACCTCTTCTTTAACCGCTGCGCGAACATCGAAAACCTGCACCTGAGCACCCAGCTTACGCGAAGTTGCAATGGCCTGTAGGCCGGCAACACCAGCACCCAAAATCAAGACATTGGCCGGGCGGATAGTGCCGGCTGCCGTCATAAACATCGGGAAAAAAGTGGGTAATTTTGATGCGGCTTCCAATACAGCCATATAGCCGGAAACGGTTGCCATCGACGATAGAATGTCCATGGCCTGAGCTCTTGAGGTACGCGGGATTAAATCAAGGCTGAAGGTAGTGATTCCTTTAGTCAGAAAGGTTTTTACCAGTTCGGTTTCCCAAAGTGGATTAAACGCGCTGATCCAAACCTGCGTAGCTTTAATTTTTTCGGTATCGCCGGCTGCCGGTGGCTGAATTTGTAACAACACCTCTGCCTTGTCAAACACTTCCGGACGTGAAACTACTTTTGCTCCAACAGCCAAATAGTCGGCGTCTGATGCGAATGCAAATTCCCCTGCGTCTTTTTCCACCAATACTTCTACCTTGAGGTCGATAAAAGCTTTTACGGTTTCAGGAAGCAACGCCACACGGGTTTCAGTGCCGTATTCCTTTAATAAGCCTAAAATCATATATTTTCGGTTTTGATGTGTAACATAGAGCCCAGTCTAAAAAGAGCTGGCAAAAATAAGAATTTTACCCTTACAATCAAGCCTTCAAAAGCAAACAATCAGCCTCAATAATAAGGATTTGAAGGTGAGAGTAGGAAAAACTGAAAATTTATTATTCATTATTTTTGATTATTTAATGCAGAAGAAGTATTCCTCTCGGGCTAGATTTTGCTGGTAAATAATCAGTATTACAGCCTTAAAATAAAGCTGTTTTCAAACCCAACTCATCTATTACTTATAAAAGCACTCGAAAATAGCTATTTTTGCATAAACCAAAGTTAAACAGCATTGAGAAAAATTGTAGTACTTACCGGAGCCGGCATCAGTGCCGAAAGTGGTATCAAAACCTTCAGGGATGATGACGGGCTTTGGAATAACCATCGCTTTGAAGACCTTGCCACACCACAGGCCTGGCAGCAAAATCCGCAGCTGGTTTTGGATTTTTACAACGCCCGCCGCAAACAACTTCTGGAATGCGAACCCAATGCTGCTCACCTGGCACTTGCCGATCTGGAAAAATATTTTCAAGTACAGATTATCACCCAAAACGTGGACGATCTGCACGAACGCGCCGGTTCAACAGCGGTTTTGCACCTTCATGGCGAACTGCGAAAAGTGCGTAGCACAAAACATCCCGAACTGGTTTACCTGCTTGATGGCTGGAAACTTAAGCTGGGCGACAACTGCGAAAAGGGGGCGCAACTACGCCCTCACATCGTCTGGTTTGGCGAAAACGTTCCGCATATTGAAGAAGCCATTGAGCAAGTAAAAAAAGCAGATTATTTTATCGTCATAGGCACTTCCTTAGTGGTTTATCCGGCTGCCGGACTGGTAGATTTTGCACCAAAAAACTGTCCGATATTTTTAATAGATCCAAAAACTAAACTCAGCAATGGAGCTGCAAATTTGCGCGTTATAGCCGAAAAAGCTGCCATTGGCGTACCAAAACTCGTTCAGGAATTAATCCAACAAAAATTATGAGAACATTATTTTTTAGCATTTTAGTAGTGATAATGAGCATAAGCGCCTGCAAAGAAAAGCAGGTGGTAAGTCAGGATGATATTGACAAACAAAAAATCACGAATTACCTGGAGCAGAACAATATTCAGGCAATGGAAGATCCGAGTGGTGTTTTTTATATCATTAGTGAAGCGGGTGGCACTGTCAAGCCGGAAATAAGATCCACTATTACCGTAAGCTACGACGGTAGGCTGCTCGATGGCCATCGTTTTGATAGCGGTGAGTTTTTTACCAACCCGCTTTCTTCTTTGATACAAGGCTGGCAAATTGGCATTCCGCTGATTGGCGAAGGCGGCCAAATTAGGCTTTTTATTCCATCAACATTGGCTTATGGAAACAAGACACGGCCTGGAATACCAGCCAATTCAGTACTCATTTTTGATGTAAAGCTTCATTATTTTACCAAATAATAAAAATGACAGCACAGGATTCGTCAACCCAGTATTTCCTCGAAAAAGCCCGCCACTACTGCGATTTTCAGGAGAGAACTATTTCTGAAGTACGTCAAAAGTTGAAAAGCTGGTCGGTTTCAGACGCTCAAATCGCAAAAATCATTACCCGGCTTGAAGAAGAAGACCTGCTTAGCGAAGAGCGTTTTGCACGCGCTTACGCCCTCGGAAAAATGCGTAATAACCGCTGGGGCCGCAATAAAATTATGGCAGGCATGCACAACAAAGGCTTGCCGGAAAGGATGATTCAGATTGGCTTGTCTGAAATTGATGAAGAGGAGTATCGGGAAATTCTAACGAAAGTGCTTGCTGGTAAAAAAATCAACGAAAGTGATCCTTACAAATACCGGATGAAATTGGCGCAATACGCACTTCAAAAAGGCTTTCAGTCTAATTTAATCTGGGAAATTATCAACGAAATGCATTAGCGCAAAGCACTAAAGAAACATCTAAACCAGATTTCTTTCTAACTTTGTGCTTCATACCATTCAACTTACACACAAAAATATATGGTTCTAATAGAATCCCAAAAAGAATTGCGTAAAAGGCTCGAAGCCTTGAGGAGGTACCTTTGACATCGACCGCAAGTTGATGGAAATTGGTGAAGATGAAGAACGTACGCAGGCTCCCGGTTTTTGGGATGACTCAAAAAAAGCAGAAACACTGCTAAAACAAATCACAGAAAAAAAACGCTGGACAGAATCTTACGCCAAAGCAGCATCGTTTTTTGAAGAACTGGAAATTGGCATGGAGCTGTATCAGAGCGGCGATGCAGAGGAAGCAGAAGTGATTCAGGCATACGAAAAATGCCTGCATGAGGTGGAAGAGCTTGAATTTTGGAATATGCTTTCGGGCGAGGAAGACAAGCTTCCGGCCATTATCAGCATCAATGCCGGTGCAGGCGGAACAGAAAGTCAGGACTGGGCACAAATGCTGATGCGTATGTATATGATGTGGGCTGAGGCAAGCGGCTACAAAGTGAAAGAACTTGATATTCAGGAAGCGGATGTGGCCGGCATCAAAAGTGTTTCGCTCGAAATTGATGGCGAATATGCTTTTGGTAATCTAAAAAGCGAAAATGGCGTGCACCGCCTCGTACGCATCTCACCCTTCGATTCTGCAAGTCGCAGACACACTTCTTTTGCATCTGTTTATGTGTATCCCGTGGTTGATGATGATATTGACATCGTGGTGAATTCCTCCGAAATTAGTTGGGACACCTTCCGGTCAAGCGGGCCGGGCGGACAAAATGTGAACAAGGTTGAAACTGCCGTCCGCTTACGGCATGCGCCCTCAGGACTGGTAATCGAGTGTCAGGAAACCCGCTCGCAAATGCAAAACCGCGAAAAAGCTATGCAGATGCTCAAGTCGCAGCTCTACGAAATGGAGTTACGCAAAAAACAGGAAGCCATCGACATCATTGAAGGAAGTAAGAAAAAAATAGAATGGGGATCGCAAATCCGTTCTTATGTGATGCATCCCTATAAGTTGGTGAAAGATGTGCGCACAGGCCATGAAACATCTAACGTACAAGCCGTCTTGGATGGTAATATCAATGGATTTATCAAAGCTTTCCTGATGGAATTTGGCAATGACGTTTAATTAAATTTGTGGTTAAGAAGCTGTTTTTTAAGCTTCTCTACAACAGAAATAAAATAGAACACGATGAAAATTTATCACAATCCGAGATGTAAAAAATCCAGGGCCGGATTAGCCTTCCTGGAAGAGAAATCTACTGATTTTGAAATCGTTAATTACCTCAAAGAAGGTATCCGTGAAGACGAAATAAAAGAAATTATCAAAAAAACAGGACTTCCCGCCGGAGAATTAATCCGCAAACAAGAAGACATCTACAAAAAGGAGTTGAGAGACAAAAAACTGACGGAAACGGAATGGATCAACGCCATCGTAGCAAATCCAAAACTATTAAAACGCCCAATTATAATTCACGAAAACAAAGCCGTGTGGGCTGATCCACCGGAGAACTTAAACACAATCTTATGAAACCAACCCAAAATTTTGAATCATTACCCTTGTGGGAACCCTTGATGGCTTTTGTAAAAGAAATATACTCCATCACCGAGTTTTTTTCTGAATCAGAAAAGAACGGCATGGGACAAAAGCTGCGCGACAAAGCCACAAATATCCCGATGTTGCTGGCTGCTGCGCTAAGCAGCAATGGCAAAATTTCGGCAGCCGATGCTAAAACAGCTTTAGTAGAAACAGAAACGCTGCTAATCGTTTGCAAACATTTAGACATTATAACACCTGCCTTAAACGAAAGCTTACAAGAAGACATTCAGCAACTTGGCGCACAACTTAACGCGCTGACTCAGCGGATAAATAAAAATATGTAAAAAAGCTTTTTAACCAATAAAATATCCAAAAAGATGCAATACAGAATAGAAAAAGACACGATGGGAAACGTGGAAGTTCCCGCCGAAAAATATTGGGGAGCACAAACCGAGCGTTCACGCAACAACTTCAAAATTGGTGAAGAAGGCTCCATGCCCAAAGAAATTATTCACGCTTTCGCCACGCTGAAAAAAGCAGCAGCCATCACCAACACAGCACTTGGCGTGCTGCCACAGGAAAAATGCGACCTTATTGCCAAAGCAGCCGATGAAGTGCTGGCAGGACATTTGGCCGACAATTTTCCGCTGGTAATCTGGCAAACAGGCTCCGGCACCCAGTCGAACATGAATATGAACGAAGTGCTGGCCAACCGCGCACACGTTATCAATGGCGGGAAACTGGACGACGCTAAAAAGACAATCCACCCCAATGATGACGTGAATAAATCACAATCATCCAACGACACTTTCCCAACGGCTATGCACATTGCCGCCTACAAAGTGCTGATGGAAATCACAATTCCAGGCGTGGAAACTTTGCGTGATGCCTTGCAGCAAAAGTCAGAAGACTTTAAAGACATCGTAAAAGCAGGGCGCACCCACCTGATGGATGCTACGCCGCTAACCCTCGGACAAGAATTTTCGGGCTATGTGGCCCAACTCAACTACGGCCTAAAAGCACTCAAAAACACCCTCGCCCACCTGAGTGAGCTGGCGCTGGGCGGCACCGCCGTAGGAACAGGCATAAACACGCCTAAAGGCTATGCTGAAAAAGTTGCCGAAACAATAGCAGCACTTACCGGACTTCCATTTATCACTGCACCCAACAAATTTGAAGCACTTTCGGCACACGATGCCATTGTAGAAACTTCGGGTGCTCTGCGACAACTGGCTGTAAGTCTGATGCATATCGCCAATAATATCCGCCTTTTGGCCAGTGGGCCAAGGTGTAGCATTGGCGAAATTGAATTGCCGGCCAACGAACCCGGCTCCTCCATCATGCCCGGAAAAGTGAATCCTACGCAGAACGAAGCCATCAGTATGGTTTGCGCTCAGGTGATTGGAAACGACGCTGCCATTGCTGTCGGCGGAATGCAGGGACATTTTCAACTGAATGTGTTTAAGCCGGTGATGATTGCCAATTTACTGCAATCGGCGCGACTGCTGGGCGACGCATGCATCAGTTTTACCGAACATGCCGTGATTGGCATAGAGGCCGACGAAAGCCGCATTGCGCACAATCTTGAAAACTCCTTGATGTTAGTAACCGCGCTCAATACGCATATCGGTTATGAAAACGCCGCCAAGATTGCCAAAAAAGCACATACCGAAAAAACCACGCTGCGCCAGGCCGCGATGGAACTGGGTTTGCTCACCGATGCCGAATTTACGGAATGGGTTGATCCAAGAAAAATGATTGGATAAAATGATTTCAATAAAAAAACCGGCTCTTGCCGGTTTTTTTTGTTTTATAGAAAGCGAAACCTCTATGAGGTTTATTTGTCATCAGTTTTCTTTACACCCGGATAAATCCGGGCGTTATTTACAGGGAAGACCTACGGACTTATCTAAATTTCACGTTTTTAAGTTTTTGAAAAGAAAAGGCTAAAGACAAGGCTTTCGAAGTTTTTGAAAACAAGGAATTTACATAGGTAAATGACTGTTTCAAAAACGAGAGTAACACAGTATTTAGCCTTTTCTTTTCAAAAACTAACTATTCAATTCAGCCCAAAGCATATCCTTCAACTCCTTGATGCCTTCGCCACTCAGCGAACTGATAAATATTGACGGCAGGTCGGGCAGTTGTATTTTCATTTCGCTTTTCAGCTCCTCATCCAACAAATCGCTTTTGCTTATGGCTAAAACCCTGCTTTTGTCCAGCAGCTCCGGATTGAAAGCTTCCAGCTCGTCAAGCAGCACTTTGTATTCCTTGGCAATATCAGCAGTATCAGCAGGCACCATAAACAACAAAATAGAGTTGCGTTCGATATGTCGCAAAAACCTTAATCCCAAGCCTTTACCCTCAGAAGCGCCTTCGATAATTCCAGGAATATCAGCCATTACAAAAGATTGATGATTGTAATAACTTACAATGCCAAGGTTTGGCGTAAGTGTAGTAAATGGATAATCCGCAATTTCCGGTTTGGCCGCCGAAACCGTTGACAGCAGCGTAGATTTCCCGGCATTGGGAAACCCCACTAAACCCACATCAGCCAATAGTTTCAGCTCAATATTTATATAAAATTCAGTGATATCTTCACCTGGCTGCGCAAAACGTGGTGTTTGATTCGTGGACGACTTAAAATGTGTGTTTCCTAATCCACCGCGGCCACCTTTAATCAAAATCTCCTCTTGGCCATGCTCTGAAATTTCAGCCATTTTTTCACCTGTCTCGTCGTTAATGGCAATGGTTCCGATGGGTACGTCGATGTATATATCCTCACCGCTTGCTCCGCTGCGCTGCTGTTTTCCGCCTGATCCGCCATGACCAGCAAAAAGATGTTTGGTATAACGCAGGTGAAGCAAAGTCCATCGCTGCGCATTTCCGCGGATAATAACATGACCGCCTCTGCCACCGTCGCCACCATCGGGCCCTCCTTTTTGCACAAACTTTTCGCGCCTTAAATGCGCCGAACCGGCACCTCCTTTTCCTGAGCGACAAAATATTTTTACAAAATCTACAAAGTTCGAGTTAGCCATAAAACTAAATTTTCGACAAAGATACGTAATCCTGTTTACGCTCAATCAAGCTTGTGTTGAAGCCGTTGCAGTATGTGAAAAACCGCCGGACAGTAACTGCTATTTTCAGCATGCAGTTTCAGGCTCGAGACAAATTGAGCGCGGTCGGTATGCGGATATTGCCGACAAGCTTTTGGTCTGGCTTCATAAACACTACAGCTGTTATCATCCAACAAAAACGGACAGGGCGTCGATGCCATCACACGGTCGCCATCTTCATCAATACGCACATATTTTTCGTGAAAATCACTGCTACTCAAGCCGAGTGTTTTCGACAGCTTCCTGATGTCATTATCATTTAGTAGAGGAGGAATACTTTTGCAACAATTGGCACAATCGAGACAATTGATTTCGCTAAACACCTCGTCATGAAGCTCTCCGGCTACTTCATCCAGCTTTTTTGGCGGACGTATTTTTAGCTTCCTAACAAACTGATTGTTGAGCTTTTGCGCAGATTTTTGCTGCTGTTTCCAGGTTTCAATAAGCTTTGACATGAAAATATTTCGGGCAAAGGTAAAACATACAAAACTATTATTTTGATCAGTAACAGCTTTTGCCTTTTATGCGAATAAAAATACTTCCAGTAGATTGGACAGATTAACGCAAAAAGAATCAGCGGAAATCAGCGAGATATGCAAGACACATAAACTCATGAGCTCAATATTCTTGACAGTACAGAAACTTCACAAAGTTTCTCCTATTACAAAACATTGGCATTTATAGGCTAAAATATCCGGCTTGGAAATCATAAATTCGTCAGCTCACTTAATTTAGACTAAATATAAATTGCTGCATATCAGTATTTAATGAATTTTTTTCTCGTTTAGAATGTCTAATTTAGTCGTTTACTAATCTCTCATTTCAAACTAAGACCGTCTTCAATGTGAATCACAAGAATAGTAAACAAACGTCCGGTAGAAGAACTTTCCAGGCTCATGCAGCGATGGAAAAGACCGTTTATACTAAACAAATAGCAACAAAAGAAGGTGGGTTTTCAAAGTTCCGACAAAAATGAGCAAGCCAGTTTTGAAATATAAGATTGACCCGCACAAATGCACCGGTTGTGCAGTTTGTGCCACAAAATGTCCGGAATATGCCATTGATGGCAGCCGAAAAAAGGTCCATGTCATCAACCAGAAAATATGTAGCCATTGCGGTGAGTGTTACAAGGTTTGCAAATTTGAAGCAGTTGTAGTAGTGTAATTTTAAAGAAAGTCAGCATTATGAGTCAGTATATCAAGTTAGAACTTAACGGAAAAACCGTTAACGGCATTCAGGGCGAAACCATCTTTGAATGTGCCAGCCGATACGGGATTGAAATTCCAACACTTTGCCACGATCCGCGAATTGAACCCCATCCATCCTGCAATGTTTGTGTGGTTGAGGTAGAAGGTTTGCCCGACCATCAGCCAAGCTGCTCTACAAAAATTACGCCTGGCATGAAGGTAAATACAGCAACAAAATCCGTGATTAAAGCACGCAAATCAGCGCTGGAACTTCTATTGAACGACCATCATACTGATTGCAAACTCAAGGAATACGCCACAACTTATCAGGTAGAGCAAAAAAACTACTCAGAAAAATTTGTGGAATATCCGATAGATTTCAGGCATCCTTTTATAAAAATCGATAACAACAAATGTATCCTGTGCAGCCGCTGCATCAGAATTTGTAATGAAGTGGTCGGCGCCAACGCACTTGAGCTTATCGACAGCGACTTCAAGCGTATAATGGCACCAGTTATGGGACTGTCATTGCAGGAAACCACTTGCGAAAGTTGCGGACTTTGCCTCACCACCTGCCCCACCGGCGCGCTCACCGAAAACCGAAACTTTAAGTCCGACTCGCTGCCACTTGAATCTATCGAAACCATTGATGTGTTTGGCTCAGAAGGCTACGAAGTAAACCTGATGCACCACCATGGACAGTTTTACAAAACCGAAAGCCGCACAGGTGAAATCAACAAACAGGGCTATATCAACCGCAGAATCTTGTTTGGGCACAAGCTTTTCAACAATCCGGGCAGGATTACAAAGCCGTGGCTCAAAACAAAAGCCGGATTCAAAGAAATTTCTTTTGAAGAGGCTTATGAGCTCATTTTCAAGAAGTTTAAGGCAGTACAACCAGACGAAAATGCCTTTTTTGGTGGTGCGCGACTTACCAACGAAGAATTGTATATGATTCAAAAGCTGGCGCGAGCAGGTTTTAAAACCAACAATGTCAGCAGTTTCCACTATTTGGGGCGCGGTAATGGCTACTTCCACAATTCCAACGAAAACGCTTCCTATTGCGATATCCGTGGCGCAAGTAAAATATTTGTGGCAGGTGGAAATTTACACTACGATCATCCGGTTATCAACCATTTGATCTTTAATACCAAATTTAAAGAAAGCATTGAAGTGGTGCATCTTACGCACTTAAAAAACAGTGCTTTCAGCAAAAAAGCCGATCAATCCATTGAAATCGATAACTACTTCCATTTTATCCAGGCCGTAAATCGTTATCTGATTGCTAATAAGTTACAAAACGAACTGTTTATAAACGAGCGCACCGAAGGTTTCGAGGCTTACAAAAAAGTGCTGCTTGCCGCTGATTACTCAAAAATGCTACAGGCTGCCGGCACGGATGAAAAAACCGTTGCAGCATTCGCGCACAGTTACAACAACGAAATGAATGCCCTGCTAATCTTCCAGGAAAAAGCACTTTCGGGCAATGCAAGCATGGCGATGCACAACCTGGCAATGCTTTCCGGAAAGCTCGGCAAAACCGCCAACGGACTTATCGCGCTGAAAGAAAAAAATAATGCGCACGGTATCTTTGACATGGGTGTTTGTCCTTCAATTGGCGTTGGCACCGAACCCATCTTGGATAAAGACAGGCAATACCGCATGAAATTTATCTGGAAGGCAGACCAACTTCCGCAAAGCGTAAACAAGCTGGAAAAGCTGCTGCAAGAAGGTAAAATCAAGAATGCACTTATTTTTGGTGAAGACCCGCTGGGTTGTGCTTTTGACAAGGAAAATATCAAAAAACAGCTCGAAAGTATTGATTTTACTGTTGTTCAGGATTTATGGATGAGCGATACAGCACGTTTGGCCGATTTGGTTTTACCCGCTTCCATGCCCTGGGAGTTTGGCGGTTCATACACCAACTCACAGCGAAAAATCCAGCAGATTGAGAAACAAATTGAAGTGAATATCGAACACGATTCTTTTAGGCAACTGGCTACGCTTTTGGAAAAAACCGGCCTGAGTAGTCCAAAAAATCCCCGTAAGGCTCTGGAAGAAGCCATCTCGCTGTTCCCACGCCGTGGCGATTACAAAAGTCTGAATTTCAACTATATGAATGCAGATAACCCCAAGCGCCAGTTTGATTTTGGCTGCGATTTGTTGCATAAGACAATTGACGAAGAATTTGCAGAAAAACTCGGTTGGTAAAGCATCCCTAAAAAGCAAAAAAATCCGGTAAAAATAACTTCTACCGGATTTTTTTTAGCTCAATTTCTAATTTATAGCTTCACTATATCGTCTTCATCCTTCACAAACAACACAGAAACAGCACCTATTATCAAAAGCACTCCGGCAGTAACTATCGCATAAATAGCGTTTCCACCATAAAAATACTTCACGATCGGGCCGCCGAAAACACCGTTTACAATTTGTGGGAAAGTGATAAAGAAATTAAATATTCCCATATAAACACCCATTTTCCGCGCAGGGATAGAACCCGCTAAAATAGCATACGGCATCGCCAAAATACTTGCCCAAGCTATTCCAACGCCTATCATGCTGAGGTTGAGCAACCATTTCATCTCCGGTGAGGTGATAAACACGATCGATATCAGGCCCAGACCACCAATTGTGAGGTTGAAAGCGTGTGTGCGTTTGCGACCGATTTTAGCAGCAATAACGGGTAATGCCATCGCGAAAAGAGCGGCCACCAAGTTATAAACGCCAAAGATCACTCCAACATAATCGCCCGCTTCGTTAAAAGCTGCCGAACTTGTATCGTCGGGAGAAAGTCCCCAAACATGCTGCGCCAAAGCCGGCGTGGTAAAAACCCACATCGAGAAAAGCCCGAACCAGCTAAAAAACTGAACCAGCCCCAGCTGTTTCATAGTGGATGGCATATTGGCAAAATCTTTGAAAATATCCATGAAGCGCGCGGGTTCTGCGTCAATTTCCGGCTCATCTTCCATATACATTTCCTGCTCTTCGGGCGAATATTCTTTGGTGGTTACAACCGTCAAAACAATAGTAGAAACCAATATTCCTGCACCAATGAAGAAAGACAATTTAAGGCTGAGCGGCACTTCGCCAGGCCCTGCGATCTCGTCAAATCCAAACCAGTTTGAAAGCACGTAAGGAAGCCACGAGCCTACAACAGCACCAATCCCAATCAACAAAGTTTGCACCGAAAACCCAAGCGTGCGCTGGTCGGTGGGAAGTTTATCGGCCACCAAAGCCCTGAAAGGCTCCATAGCCACATTGAAGGAAGCATCCATCACCATCAGCATGCCGGCGCCAATCCACAGCGCTGGCATATAAGTGGCAAACGCGGGAGCATTAGGCATCAAAATAAGGCCGATAGAAGCCAAAATCGCTCCCGTGAGAAAATACGGACGACGGCGTCCCAGACGGTTCCAGGTTTGGTCGCTGTAGTGACCAATGATAGGCTGAACAATCATTCCGGTGATCGGCGCGACGAGCCAAAACCAGGAAAGATGCTCTACATCAGCACCAAAAGTTTGTAAAATTCGGCTGGCATTGGCATTTTGCAATGCAAAACCCATTTGAATGCCCAGGAAACCAAAACTCATATTCCAGATGTCCCAGAACGAAAGGCGTGGCTTAGTTTTTCGCATAAACGTTATTTTTTGAATGCGCTAAAGTAGAAAAGAAAAGTTGACAAATTTAGTAAAATCCCCCCAATTACCGCTTGTTTGTTGTGCACACCGTTGCAGTTCAAAAGTTTTTAGCACCACAGCTTTCAATACTTATCGGTTTTCAACGATATTCTGTTAATTTTGCCCTTTCTGAATCAAATCCATTGCTATGGTTTTTAGCAGCAGTCTGTTTCTAATTTATTTCCTTCCGGCGTTTTTGCTGATGTATTTTATCGTGCCGCGCGTAGCTAAAAACTATGTGGCATTGCTGGCCAGCATCTTCTTTTATGCCTGGGGAGCGCCCGATTTCATCTTTATCGTGATCGTCAGTATCCTGCTCGATTTTTACATCGTAAAATGGATGTTTGCCTCTTCGGGAAATAAAAAACGCTGGCTCACAGGAACCAGTGTTGCCTTAAATATTGGCTTGCTGGCCTATTTTAAGTACGCTAACTTTTTTGTTGACAACCTCGACTGGATGCTGCAACAGTTTGGCAGCGAACCTATTGCCTGGACACACGTAGCATTACCAATCGGTATTTCTTTTTTCACTTTTCAAAAGATGACTTATGCCGTTGATGTGCATCGCGGCGTGCACCCACCATTGAAAAAAGTAAGCAATCTGGCACTTTATATACTGATGTTTCCGCAGCTTATCGCCGGCCCGATCGTGCGTTTCAACGAGATTGCAGACCAATTGGTTGACCGGCGTCACAATGAAAATGCAGACAACCGGCTTACCGGGTTTTTTCGTTTTGCGGTGGGACTGGGCAGAAAAGTTTTGATTGCCAATCCGCTGGGAGCTTATGCCGACAGCGTGTTTGCTGCAGATCCTACGCAGCTGGCTACCATCACTTTATGGATTGGTATTTTGGCTTATGCCTTCCAGATTTATTACGACTTCGCCGGCTATTCTGATATGGCTATCGGCCTGGGCCGGATGATTGGTTTCGACTTTCCTGAGAACTTTAACAACCCGTATATCTCACAAAATATTTCTGAATTTTGGCGGCGTTGGCATATCACGCTGGGGCGCTGGATGCGCGACTATCTGTACATCCCGCTGGGCGGAAACCGGGTGAATGCCGCACGGATGTATCTCAACCTCTGGCTGGTATTTTTAATTTCGGGACTGTGGCATGGCGCTGCCTGGAATTTCGTGCTATGGGGCGCGTTTCACGGCTTTTTCCTGGTTGCTGATCGCTTGTTTTTACTCAAGTTTTTCAAAGCCATTGGTAAATTCCCCAGCGTCATCATCACCTTTGTAATCACGCTGATTGGCTGGGTGCTTTTCCGCTCGGAAAGCATGGATCAACTGTGGCATTTTGTGGGTGGCATGTTTAGTTTTAGAACTGGAAGCACCGTATTTGTCAATCAATCCGTTTGGATGACAATGATTATTGCCGCGCTGTTAGCGGCTTTGGCTTATGCGCCTAAAATAGAAAGCTGGCAAAAGAAAGTTTATGGCAAAAAGCAATCATTCCGAGCTATTTTGCTGATGGTTATTGCTTCTATTATATTGTTTATAATCAGCCTGAGCGCTATCACTTCAAGTGGTTTTAATCCCTTTATTTATTTCAGGTTTTAATGCAAAAAAGGATCAAACATAGCCTGTTCGTTCTGCTGATGCTGATGCTGATTCTCCCGTTTATTCAGCAAGCATTTGACGTGCCTAAAATTCGTTCGCTGAAAGGCTCTTTTGTTGTTCCACAAAAACCCGAATGGTCTTTTTCCAACTTCCTGGAAAGCAGTTATCAGGACAGCCTCAACACCTATTTAGAACATCATATTGGTTATAGACCACATCTGGTCAGACTTTATAATCAATTGCAATACAGCCTGCTCGATACCATAAACGCCCAAGGCGTGATTGTGGGCAAAGAAGGCTATTTGTTTGAGATGAACTATATCAAAGCGATGTACGGCTTAGATTATGTAGGCGACGGAAAAGTGAATGCTGATATTGAAAAGACGGTTGTTGTCAATGACTGGCTCAACGAAAATGCTAAGCAACTGATTGTGGTGCTCGCGCCCGGAAAAGGTAGTTATTTTCCGGAATTTATTCCTGCTAAATACCGCCCGGATTCCATTGGAAAACAAAATTATACAGCTTATTACAACGGGTTACGGGAGGAGCAGATTGATGTGATTGGCGGAAACGACTGGTTTGGCGCCATGAAGGACAGCAGCCGCTACGCCCTTTTCCCAAAAGCCGGAATCCACTGGAGCTATTACGGACTAGGGCTGGTTTTCGATTCTGTTTTTAAACTGATTGAAAATCATTTTCAAAAAGATTTTATTGATTTTGGAATGGGAAACATCCAGCTTACGAGCAAGCTGCGCTCGCCCGATCGCGATTTGTGGGAAGGCATGAACATTATTTTTCCGCCCAACGATTACGCCATGCCTTATCCGGAATTTCAATTTGATGTGAAAAATAAATTAGAAATGCCTTCGGTAATTACTGTTGCAGATAGTTATTATTGGCAGTGGTTTGGCGGCAGTTATGCCACACACGGTTTTAAAGACAACAGTTTTTGGTATTATAATAAACAGATTTTCTTCCCCGATAACACACCACCAAAGGACAGATCACAGGTCGATTTATTTGATTATATCACGGAGAATGATGTAATACTGATTATTCAAACCGATGCCAACATGAACCGTTTTGGCTTTGGCTTTATCGATGATTTGTATGAACTGATTAAAGACGGCGGGACTGAAGCACTGCAAAAGAAAATAGCCATCAAAGCCATTGCAGATAAGCTAAAGGAAAGCGAAACATTGATGCAAATGATCCGGGAAAAAGCCCAAAAGAAAGGCGTAAGCGAAGAAGAAATGCTGCTACTGGATGCGGGTTGGATATACGAGAATAAGGAAAAGTAATGGTGAAAGTGTTTTTTAAACCCCAAGGGTTTTCGAAAACCCTTGGGGTTTAAAAAAAACAAAATATAGGTTTGCTGGCTGGATAAACGTATTTCAAAGCAGCGCTCGACGTAGTCGCAGACTACGCCTAGCGGCAAACAACATAATATCAACATACTATATTTGAAATTAGCATAGATAATAAAGCGCGGCAGGATGAGTTTCGCTTAACATTTCTAACGAGACAGCTCGGCGTAGTCTATGACTACGTCGGCAAATCCA
>Ga0265295_1002840_pt1 | contig 26359 bp, 25 predicted proteins | sample Munlansysbiofilm_FD_192503 | JGI IMG/M metagenome (GOLD analysis project Ga0265295, IMG submission 192503) | Leachate microbial communities from a municipal landfill in Southern Ontario, Canada - Methane capture system biofilm | ecosystem: Engineered > Solid waste > Landfill > Unclassified ... | reverse complement strand
TTAAAAACATCTCTTTTGACTTCTCTTGTCGTTTCATATACTTTTTGACCACAAAAATAGATGATGGAGATTAGGCCGGAAAGATGGAGTTAGTGGGGCGGATACGGCTAATGTCGTAAGGGGTTTTCAAATAATTACAACGGGAAGCGGTGTGTTTTTGGAATGACGGGCTTTCGGGTCACTATGAACTTAATGCAACCACCTGACTTACTGCAAGTAATTCTGATTAGAAAACATATTCGTTTACTCCAAACCAAGCCTCGTGTTCGTCAGTTTATTTATCAAACGAACTTTTCTCTTTTAAAATGTCAAAACCTTGTCGCTATCCGTTACCCACTCAGCCAATGCGCCCATAGTTGACTTTTCTGCCCCCTCAAAATAGGGATGGTTTTTATAAATCCCGCAACGCGTCATGCAGGTTCCGCATACTTTTACCTGAACACCATTCGCAATCAGGTCTTTCAGCATTTGCGATAAATCCTGATCGTAGCCCTGCGGTGGTTTACAAGCATCTCTTGCCATATCAACAGAATCATTCATTAGAAAAATCCTTACCTCTTGTCCATTTTTCCTAAGCGTTTCAGCAAACCGAAGTCCGTTCCAGGTTACGTCCGTGTTATCATACGGCTCGCGATTAAAAATAATTAGCACTTTCATTTTACTTTCTTTTGTCTGTCTATCTGTAGTATAACGTATTTTTCTCTTTTAGTTTTTTGAATTCCACGTGTAAACCTCTCCTTCCTGCCTTTCATCCCCCAATCTCATCCCAAACCTATCACCGGCATCCTTTGCAGAAAATCTTTACCTAATCTATTCGCAGGCTTTCTCATTGACCGGGCTGTTTTTAAATTGCCATCAAATATAGAAAATAATATCCATTGTCTAATAACTCCAGCACCGGAAAGAATTTTGAGAAGCAAGAACTTTACGAGCTTATTGATATTCAATATTTTTATACGCATTAGCCAAAAGCCAAAACTGCATTGACTTTTGAATAGACTTTGCAAGAAAAAATCACATACTATATTCCGGATTAGGCCCTGAGGCTTGTTCCTGTATGATGATTTTCTGTTGTTTAGGTTTTTTTAAATGAGCCTGGGGATATCCAGACCACTATTCTTGAAATCCTTGTCATTCGTGAGTAACACCAAACTATTTTCCGCACAAATTGAAACGGTAGCTTTATCAACAAAATCTAATTCCTCTACAACTAAAAAGCCTTCCATGTCTCGCCTGTCGAAAGATTTACCAATAACATTAAACCAGTTTAAAATGTCATTTTTTAACAGTTTGGCTATGCGTAGTTTGGGATTTTGAAATAATTAATTTTCAATTTACCACTAATTTTATTTAATGCTAACAACTTTAATATCTGCACTTTACCCGAATTGCGCATAGCCTTTGTTACCCACTGACCGTTTCTGTATTCAATCATTTTCTTTTCAGTTTCATTGTACCTTTTTCATGTCTGCGTGTCGGGGCCGGCCATACTCTTTGCCTAGTTCTTGAATCGCGCGGTGTACTTTTCGAGCGACTTGGCAATGTGTATGCTTGCGAAGGCTTAACTCTCAAGTATCATTTGAAATTTGTTTTAATTTATCAAGAAATCTTTTAGCACTCTTTGAGTTCTCTGATGCCCTAACTAATGAGAATTTATCTTTAACCCTATTCGCAATTCTTATATGATGAGGAGTTCCTAATTGTTCTCCAACTATATCGGAGGGCTTAAGTATTTCCTCAACATTTCCATCATAATTAAAATTCAATTCAGCATCAGCCAAGAACCACGCTTCCATTTCTCGTGTCATTATTATAAAAGTATTTTCATTGAATACATAATTTCTGTTGTCGCGAAAATTTCGGATTTCATTTACTACCGTTACCGGGCAATCCGGTCGCCTGTATTTTCTGTTTTTTCTCTGCTCCTCTTTGTCGTCTTGGTCAACAAGGGTGAAGATGTAGTCAGCACCTTGATTTTGCAGGCTATTTACCAGAGAAACAAAATTCTTCTTTAATCTTGATTGACTTGTGGCAATTCTAATTAATGATTCTTCAGTTTCAATATGGAGTTCGTATTTAAGAAGATTTTGAAACTTGTCTGATTTCAAAATTATAAAATCGGAGGATCCTTCTACAATAAACCCCACTCTTACCATGGCAACCCTCCTCCTTTTAACATATTACTTAACCATGCTTCATCGGGTCTCATTTTTTCAAAATCACCTTCTTTACATAGGTTTATTTGTGTAGCTCCGTTTTTCTTGTTTACTATAATTAATTCGCCCTCCGTAAGTTCTGAGACTAAAGATGCCGAATGTGTTGTTATCCAAATATGGTGATGATACTTCTCTGCCATCCTACGTAAAAAAGGAATGAGTTCACTTAAAATGGCAGGGTTCAAACCTGTTTCAGGTTCTTCAATACAAATAAACTGTGGCTGGTCTGTTTGGTAAAACAAGGCAAGCAATGCAATGATATTATATGTTCCTTCCGAAATTAGTTTACCTGTAAATGGTTTGTCAGGATATGATTTTTCTGTAATCATTATTTCTTCTCTACCTGCAAGATCTTTTTTTACCGAAATATTTTTAATTTCAGGAATAAGTATCTGAATCCATTCAATAATATCTTCTCTTTTGTTTTTATCTTCAAGGATTGTTCTTAAAATGCTACTCAAATTAGCAGCATCAATCCAAAGTTTATTGTAAATCTTTAATTTGTTCTCGGCTCTTTTGTAATTATCAATAAATATTCTGGAAAATGAATTTATTATCTTTTCATCCAGCTTTTGAATACCCGTAAATTCACGTATTAATTTCTTGTTCTGAATATCATATTTTAAGCCAAAATCGATACTATGTTTATTCTTTCCAAAAGACAAATTAAGCACTATTTCAAGTAACTCATTCTTAAGCTTAGATGCATTATAATTTACAATATTTTCAGTACCGCCAAAAATATCAAATACAATGGTGCCGGTTGTCATGGCAGCATGTACTAAAAGCTCAATGGCTTCAAATATATTTGATTTGCCACTTGCATTTGCACCGGCAAAAACAAGTAATTTTGATGGGGCAGAAACATCAATGTTTACCAATGATTTGTAGTTTTTTATCTCTAAACTACGAATATTGTATCGGTAGTTTGTATGTTCTATTTCGTTTAAAAAACTGTCAAAACTTTCGCTCTTTATTTGTCTTTCAATTTCTTTTACAGACCACTCCTCAGCAATAGCCCTGTTTAAATAGTAATTTCTTTCATCTTCATTTAGTTTGTCTTTTAGTAATGTAATATTGTGACTCCAATCCAGTTTTAAAGCTTTTTCCAACATCTCAGGCGAGTTTCGGTATTTGCGGTAAAACTGTTGCATGTAGTTTAAATTGGTAGAGCCATAGCCGTCACCTCCGTATTTTTCGTTCAATTCATTCGAAACAGAATTAAGAAGCTTATTCCAGGTAGTTTGTTCTTTTATTGCTTTTTTATTCTCAATATTAAACGAAACAATGAATTCGCCAATACGGTAACGAAGTTCATTATTGTTCTTGTTTTTATATTGAGTTATCAGATTTTCGATTCCTGATAAAAGATTATTTATTAGTTTTTCCATCACAAAATCTTTTTAATGTTATGATTGATGTCTGGAATCTCCAGACAAATTACCCTATTTATTACCAGTTTTATCTTCATTCCTATCATTAGCTCTATTATCATTTGCAGTTTGTCTGGAATCTCCAGACGGTTTATTCAATATTACAACAAAACTTCCTTTATAACCACCATCATCGTTTTCAACAGCTGTACTTCGTCTGGAATCTCCAGACGGTTTGTCAATTGATCTATCTCTTTTACCTTTATTTATACCATTTTCAATATTATCATTTGTATCATGTCTGGAATCTCCAGACGGTTTAACATTACCCAAAGAAACAACTCAAAGCATCCTCTGCCACCAAATCAAAAAAATCCGAAATGTCTTTTACGTAAGGAACCGGCTCGTAGTGAACCCATTTTAGATTACCACGCATCCAATAGATTTTCCAAAGGTTTTGCGATCTAATATAAGTGGTTTTTGCGATCGGGGTTTCTTGCTTTTCTTCGGGTTTATCCCAACGAGGTTTTATTTCAAAAAGATATACACTTTGTCCTTCTATCCGGTAGCCCAAATCAAGTTTATTGCGGATTTCAAGAGGAGGCCGTTCGTAATACAAATAACTAGCAGCTGCTTTATCTATTTCTTTGATCTGTTCTTTTGTTAATGCCATAGGTTTAAGGTTTAAAATCCGAAATGCCTTTTTTTATCATTTCTGTAATCTTCTCAACCCATTTTTTTTGTTTCGTATAATTCTGAGGCAATGGGTGATAATATGCGTATACTAATCCTTCTTTGTTTAATCCGATGGGTTTAGTTTCACCAATTCGATTAATAGTCTGGATTGCCAAATTCAAAAGTTTTTTATTCACCCCCCAAGCATAAATTACAGGAATATCTGTAACAAATAATTCTTCAAAGTCTTCACTTCTTTTTAAATCAAATATTGAATGAGAGATGTTTTGATACTCCAATTTATTTATAGTGTTATAAAAAACCGAACTTTTAGGCTCACGAAGGTCAGAAAGATTTAAAATTCTCGCATAATTAAATCCACAATTATTCATCAATCGTATTATTTGGTCCTGTGTACGGTCTGGAACTGCTTCTGATTCTTTATTATAATTATCATCTCCATTTATAGGTCTTGATGAGCCTGGGTTCATCATTACTACCATTAAGTCAGGATTTTTTGGACTAGAATTGTTTCTCACAATATTCAGAAATTTCCTGAATTTGAAACCATTCAGCTCATAAAACAATCCAGCTATTTTAAAGTCCTTTCTCATAAATCTATAGAATTACGCTAAGATTAATCTATCTGTATCTTTTTAAAAATTTATTTTATCGCCTTTTGAGCCTCCAGTTGACGTACTTGAAGGATTGTTTCCTCTGCCTCCACCAGACGGTTTTCCTGTTGTACTTGGTGCATTCTTTAATCCACTTGACTTTGCCATAAAAATGAGATTTAATTATTTAGACTACTTCCGTTTTAAGTCTTTTTTTGGCTTCTTCAGATTATCACATTATTTGTTGGGTCAAATTGCCCATAACATTTGTGCATATATAATATTTCCAAAAACCCCCACCCACCCCCTCTCAAATCCCACACCTATCCCCAACACACTTTGCAGAAAATCTTTACCTAATCTATTCGCAGGCTTTCTCATAGACCGGGCTGTTTTTAAATTGCCATCAAATATAGAAAATAATATCCATTGCCCAACGGCTACAGCACTAGAAATTATTTGGAGGAGCAAAGACTTTACAAACTTATTGATGTCGATTCTTCTAGGCGCATTGGCTCATAACCTTCAAAAGGGGCGTTTTCTTAGCGGAAGCTAAAGAATTAAAGCACAAGACATTGCAGAAAACTTGATTTAATTTGAAATTTGGTGTAACTTTAGCACAACTAAATTAAAAACGAAACTATCATGAAAATAAATTACTCCTGTCCACATTGCAACAGCCCTTTGTTGCTGGAAAACAAGCTGATTTTTACGGCCCGACACGCCTTATCCGATACGATTTCGGAGGGATTTTTACTGCTGATGAATCCCGAGATTGGCCATTACGAAATCGTTGTACATCCTAATGTTAAAGTAATAGAAGGTGAAAAATACGAGTTCTATTGTCCGGTTTGCCATCACAAGCTACATTCAGATTTGAATGAAAATCTGGCAATGATTCAATACTATGACGAAAACGACAAACTCTTTGAACTGCATTTTTCAAAGATTTCAGGCCAGAAAAGCACCTACAAAATTATGGGACGCTCGGTAGAAACTTTCGGTATTGACGCGCCGCACTACCTGGATTTTATCAGCTTGATTGATTTGAGCTAATTGCTGGTTTACAGCTTATTAGCCCATTCGTTGAGGTAATGAAACATCAGCCTCACGCCGATTCCTGTGCCGCCAATACCGCGGTAGCTGTCGCGCTTTTCTATAAAGGCGGGGCCGGCAATATCGAAATGCACAAACGGATAATCGGTAAAATGTTCCAAGAATTTCCCGGCGGTGATAGCACCTCCTTCGGGCCCTCCAATATTTTTCAAATCAGCAATTTCTGAGTTGAGCTGCTCTCTGTATTCCTCCCACATCGGAAATTTAACCAAGCGCTCATGCACTAAGTTGCCGCTTTTGGCCAGATCGCAAAAAAGATCGGAAGCTTTAACTTCCATAGCTACAATACCTTGTGAGCCTATTGCACGCGCTGCTGAACCGGTTAGCGTGGCGAAATTAAACACGATTTCCGGACTGAATTTTTTAGCATAAGTCAAGGCATCGGCCAGAATAAGTCTTCCTTCAGCATCTGTGTTCAGCACTTCTACAGTTGTTCCATCGAACATCGTAATCACGTCGCCGGGCACATAAGCGTTGCCATCAGGGCGGTTGTCGGTTGCCGGAACCAGGGCAATCACGTGGAGCGGCAATTTGGCGCTTGCCACAGCAAAGATGGAAGCCGCAACAGCAGCAGCACCGCCCATATCGCATTTCATCGTATCCATGGCGTTGGCGGGTTTCAGGCTGAGGCCGCCGGTATCGTACACCACGCCTTTGCCAACAAGCACTATGGGTTTGCTATTTTTGGCGTTTTCGGGTTTCCATTCCAGAATCGTAAAGGTTGGTGGGTCAATGCTGCCTTTGTTTACAGAAAGCAAGCCGCCCATTTTCAGTGCTTCGATTTTTTGTTTGTTGAAAACCTCCGCCTTACCGCCAACAGTCCTGAATTTGGCGCTGATTTGTTCAGCCAGATCAACTGCACTTAACTTGTTGAGCGGTTCGTTTACCAAGTCGCGCGCCCAGCAATTGGCTTCGACAGCGATATTCAGGTGTTCCAGTTTTTTTTGATCCAGGTTTTCTACCAGAATCTCCAGTTTTTGCAGACTATTTTTCTTTTCAACAGCATCTTTACGGTATTTGTGAAACTGATAATTGGCCAATGCAAGTCCTTCGGCCACGGCCAACATTTCGGATGAAGCCTCCGTTTTTGCTTCCAGAACCAGTGTAGCTATTCCGTTACTGTTCGCTGATTTATTGATTTTTGCGCCATTAGTACGGCACCATTCCAGCCGTTTGGCCTCGTCCATTTCTTTGTCGTAAAACAAGAGGTATTTCAGCCCGTCATACTGATTGAGTTCGATCAGCTCTTTTTTGAGTTTATCTTTCTGATTTTTAACGAAATCCAGCACTTCCTTCTTCAGCTGAAGTATTTCAAGTGGGTCGTTTTTCTCGATGAGTAAAAGTCTGTCAGAGGTATTGCTTTGCGCAATGTGATGTATGGATAAAGCCATGGTGTGTTGTGTTTAGTGTAAAATTGATGACAAATTTACAAAACATAAGTGTGCCGGAGCTTTAGTGACAATTTATCTCCATTGCACAATCAAATAATTCATAATTTTTGACGTAGCACCTAATTGGTCATCAACATATTTTTTACAAACCGATGCTGCTTGCTTTCGATACTGCTCGTTGTTGATCAATTTCAATAATTGTGTTTTGAGTTCATCCGCATTGCTGACGCAAAAAGCACCACCCAGACGCACCAAATCAACGGCTTCATTAAACTGTTTGTGGTTTGGCCCGAAAAGTACCGGCACACCAAAAGTTACCGCTTCCTGAATATTGTGTATCGCCTTGCCAAATCCACCGCCGATATAGGCGATCCGGGCGTATTGATAGAGTTGCGAGAGTATCCCAATTTTGTCAATAATCATAATGCGTGAAGCAATTGGATTAGCGAAATTGCTGTACAATTGTGCCTTTTCGGGCAAGGCGTTCTCGATCTGTTTAATATGCGATTTACTGACATCATGTGGTGCAATAATTAAACAATAATCAGCGGGCAAATCAGCTAAAAATGGAATCAACAATTGTTCATCTGGAGGCCAACTGCTGCCTGCTATCAGAGCTTTTCTGTTACCAATAAACTTTTCTACTTCAGGGAATTTTGCAGCTTGTTTTGAGATTTCTGCTACCCTGTCGAATCGTGGATCGCCATTTACGGTAACCTCATTTATTCCAATACTACTGAGCAATCGTTTTGAGTTCTCATCCTGAACAAAAAAGTGTTCCACCTGCCGTAAATGCTTGCGAAACCAGCTTCCATAAGCTTTGAAAAAATGCTGATCAGCGCGAAACCGCACCGCAATAAAATAAAGTGGAATTTCTGTTTTTGAAAGCTTATTGATATAGTTAAACCAAAACTCATACTTGATAAAAAAAACGGCTTTGAACTTGAAGTGATCAATCAAAAGACGGGCATTTCGGCAAGTATCGGCAGGCAAATACATTATTTTGTCGGCCTGCTCATAATTTTTTCGGATTTCGTAGCCCGAAGGCGAAAAAAAAGTGAGCAAAATTTTATGCTCTGGGAAAGCCGATTTTATGGATTCTATAAGTGGACGACCTTGCTCAAATTCACCCAACGAAGAGGCGTGAAACCAAATCCATTGGTCGTTGGCACCTATTTCCGGCAGTTGCTTTTGCCAGTTTTTTCTGCCAGCAATCCATTGTTTCGCCTTGGGATTCCAAAGTGCAACAAGGCGCACAGCCAGGGAATAAATTTGTATGCCGAGGGTATAAAACGGACGCATTAGTTCAATGATAATAGTAGGCTTGTGGTGCGCGTTTGTATGTCGGAATCATCCAGTTAACACGAATACCAAAGTATTGATCTGTATAAGTTTGGGTGTCTTTTCGCATCAGTACGAAGTCGTAATCGCGTAAACCTTTTGTAGAAGCTTGCGTAAATTCAAGTGAAACGCTGAAATTTAAAGCCCTTGCATTGCTCATCAGCAGGTAGCCAAATTCGCCTGAAAACGCCATTCCACCGCGCATACGGTCGTAACCCAGTGCATAGTCGTCCATGATCTGTGGCGCGGTTCCAAACTGGGTTTCGATGCGGATGCGGTGTTGCAGATACCCCAAACCAGCCTGCACAAAAAAGCCCGAATTGGGATTGGGTGCCAAAATATTAAACAACTTGCCTGCTTTAAGTTGCAGGTGAAATCCGCGCTCATAAAGTGCCAGGCTAGTGTATAAGCCATTTCCGTCGATCACTTCGCCATCGCTGGTGCTGATCAGGCTAAGAATCTCGGTCCTGCCTTCTACCTGATCACCGAAAATAAAATGTCCAAAAGCACCAAACATCCAGTTTTTACTGGTTTTGTAACTCACGCCGCCGCCAATGGTGGAGTTGTTACCGAAATAGGTGGTGAGGTCGCCACCGGGCATTTGAAAGGCGTAAGTGGCATGAAACATGACCGCCGAAATGGTGGTGTCGGAAACCCGTTTTTGTGCCTGCAACTGCGTGAGGCCCAATAAAACGACTACTAATAGAAGAAAAATATTTTTGTTCATGAATACATTCTTGTTCAGCGAAGCCACAAAGGTAAGGTTTCTGGCAAATTGCGGTTACGCTTGTCAACGATAATTCAATAATAAAACAGCTTTTCAGTTGAATTATTGCAGCCTATTTCGGTCTTATGCAAAACTCATTTTTGGCACCAATTCTCCTTCCGTAGTATATTGAATACCAATGGCATCAACCGTTAAACAGGAATGAACCGGCAAAATGCCTACCACATCGCCTGGCTTAAAATGCAGTGCAAGACCAGCAGGAAGCTTTACAATGCCATGCTCCTGCGAAAGCCCTGATAGCCAGGCTCCGGGAATTGGATCAGACCAGCCTTTTTCAGTAAAACTTACCAAATAGCCGTATAACCGGAAATTCTGGTCGGCAGCAATAAATTCCTTTGAGAAGTGAACAGCACCTCCATAAATCAGTATTTCGTTGCGTTCGGGATGAATTGCCACAACAGGACAAGCTACCGCCACCGCGATATCATTGAGTTGGCAGGCGCCGATATGGTATTGCATCAGGTCATAATACACGAAATTTCCGGGTCGCCATTCATCAAAATCCGGCAAGCTTTCTAACATAGAACATGAGGGCGTGTCTCCCCAGCTCAACAACAGGTTTTCGTCACCGATTTGCTGTTTAAGCCTGCTTAATTGTTTGCTTATTTTATTGATTTCCAATTGAATAGCAGTGATACCCTCCGGATTGTGATAAAACTGTCCGGCATGGGCAAGCAGACCTTTTAGCCTGAGCTTATCCAATTTTGTAATCTCTGTCGCCAATTCCAAAATCTTACGCTCATTTTCCATCGGGATGCCAGCGCGATGCGCTCCCACATCTATTTTGATATAAATACCTACCGGATGTTCCAGCGATTCATTGAGTTGGTTGGCGAGAGTTGTGTCTTCAACTAAAAGCTGCAAATCAATCCGTGAAGCAAGCCTGTTAATCTGTTTAATCTCCAATAAATTAACTGGAAAAGCAATCAGGATATCGTTCCAGCCATGATCTGCAAAATACTGCGCCATACTTACGGACGAAACGGTAATCCTATCCACACCCGCCTGCCGAAACCACTCCCCTACCACACCTGATTGGTGAGTTTTAAAATGCGGCCTAAACACAACACCATGCTGAGCTGCTTTAGCTTGCATGCGTTGGATATTCGCGAGTGCTTTGGCTTTGTCGATAACTAGGGAAGGTTTTGCACAATCAAAATTCAACATAGACATAACTATTTCAAGCACAAATATAAAGCTTCCGTTGGCAATAAAAGCGGAATACCTACTTTTGTGCTCTGATTCGCCAGGCAACAAAGCAAAATAATGACATCAACTTACAATTATCATACACTTTCGAACGGCATTCGACTGATTCACAGACAGAAGGCAGGACAGATTGCACATCTGGCGCTGATGGTAAATACCGGCTCGCGCGATGAGCTGAGCCACGAGCATGGGCTGGCGCATCTTATCGAGCATATGATTTTTAAAGGCACCAAAAAGCGCAAAGCCTACCATGTACTTAGCCGCCTTGAAAATGTCGGCGGCGAGCTCAACGCCTACACCACCAAGGAAGAGACCTGCCTCCACGCTTCATTTTTAAACGCGCATGCCGATCGCAGTATAGAGTTACTGGCCGATATCGCTTTTCAGGCGAGTTTTCCGGCCAATGAGCTGGAGAAAGAAAAAGAAGTGGTGTTAGACGAAATTAACGCCTACCGCGATAATCCTTCCGAAGAAATTTTTGATGAATTTGAAGACCAACTTTTCAACGGACATCCTATCGGCCATCCTATATTAGGTACCGAAAAAACCGTGAAATCCTTTTCGAGAAGTGATCTTTTTCGTTTTATGAAAAAAAATTATGCCACAGACCAAATCGTTTTGGCTTTGGTAGGGGACATTTCTTTTGAGAAATTCCTGCTTAAATCTACCAAATACTTTGGGCAGGTGGAAGCGCGGCAACATTCACCTAAAGCGCTGGTAACCAAAGTAAAGAAAAGCAATTTTGTTCAAAAAGAGAAAAACAGCTACCTCACGCACTGCATTTTGGGCAACAGCAGTTTCGACCGCAAACACCGCGACAAACACAGCATGTTGTTACTCAATAATATCTTGGGCGGTCCCGGCCTCAACTCCAGGCTAAACCTCAATATCCGCGAAAAATACGGCTTTGCCTACAATATCGAATCGCACTATACCGCCTATTCTGACACAGGAATTTTTCTGGTTTATCTAGGCATTGATCCCCGCTCGGCAGAGAAAGCCCTAAAACTGGTTTATAAAGAATTGTTCAAACTTAAAACTCAAAAACTCGGCAGCCTCCAGCTGCATCGCGCTCAGCAGCAGCTGATTGGCCAACTCGCTATTGGCTTTGAATCAGGACTTTCGGAAACACTTTCGATCGCCCGCAGCCATCTATTGTTCGACAAGGTTGACGACATGAATCAGATCACACAGAAAATTTTAAATATTGATGCTTCCAAAATATTGGCTGTTGCGCAGGAAATTTTTGATTTCGACAACTTTAACACCTTGATTTATACCGGAAATTCAGAAAAGAAAAACGATCATGAAGTATAATGTCTTCAATTGCCTTGTGATGGAGTTTAGCAGCTTGATTTTCAAGAAGTCTATTTTAGGAATTGCGACTTTCGTTTTTATCCTTTTCAGCACGCCATTAAGTGCGCAAGAAATCAAACCTGAGATTGTAGATTTTGGCCGTGAAGAAGTAAAACCCACTACGCAATCAGCTGATGTTAAGCCTTTAATTATTGACCACAAAGTTAGTTTAGACACTACTTTTCAGATTTCGGTTGAGCAAATCTCAAAATATTACCAGTCGGCAAGGATGATTCTTTCACTAAAAAACAGCAGTAATTTACTTGTAAATCATTGTTGGTTTCAGGTGAGGCTGTTGGATAAAAACGGCGAATTTCTGTACCGCGAACAACCGGTTTTATTCACCGAAATAAATGTTAATCAAAGCATTAGATACGAACTTATTTTTGAAAGTATAGACCCTGAGCAAATTGGTTATGTCGTTTTTCGGCCTGAGCTTCTTGAGCTGGAAAACAAGGAATATCCGTTGAGAGAAAGTTTTTTCAGGCTTAACAGCACGGCAGCTCAGGATATACACGTTGTTTTTAACACCCGTTTTCAATGATTGATAGCAAAATAGAAGCATATATCGACGCCCATTCCACGAATGTAGATGCGGTTTTAAATGAAATTTATCGGCATACACACCTCACTCAGATGTATCCGCGCATGATTTCGGGACCGCTCCAGGGTAAGTTTCTGGAAATGATTTGTGCCATGCTTCAACCCAAAAAAATACTTGAAATTGGCACTTTCACGGCCTATTCAACCATTTCGATGGCCAGAGGAATCAGTCGCGAAAGCCATATCATCACCCTGGAAAATAATGAAGAGCTGGAAGATATTATTCACGACAATCTGAATAAGGCGGGCGTTGCACAGCAGGTTCAGCTTATAATCGGTGATGCCATCGCACTGATACCGCAGTTACCGGATAAGTTTGACCTGATATTTATTGATGCCGACAAAATTAATTATCCGCGCTATTTTGAGTTAGTGCTTGAGAAGTTGAACCCGGGCGGTTTTATCTTGGCAGACAATGTTTTGTGGAGCGGAAAAGTGGTTGACACTACCATCACTGACGAAGAAACCCGCGCCATAAGGCAGTTTAACGCTATGGCACGGGATAACAAACAAACTGAACAAATTATTTTGCCGCTGCGTGACGGCATTTCACTGATACGCAAAATAAGTTGCGATTAGTGCTTTTCGGCGGTATAAATTTTCACGTAGTCGTGGCTGTGTTCATGCATCATCTTCTCTGCTTTTTCTACCATATTTTTAGAGCCGATAAAAAGCGGACAGCGCTGGTGAATATCTTTTGGATGCATGTCCAGGATACGTTGAAAACCATCGGAAGCCATGCCACCGGCCTGTTCAGCAATAAAAGCCATCGGCACGCATTCATACATCAACCGCAGTTTTCCTAAAGGATTTTTGAGGGTCCCCGGATAAATATAAATACCGCCTCTAATCAGATTACGGTGAAAATCGGCCACCAGCGAACCGATGTAACGCGTGGTATAAGGGCGATTGGTGGCAGGATCATCTTCCTGGCAGTATTTGATATACTTTTTTACGCCAGCAGGAAAGTAGATATAATTGGCCTCGTTGATAGAATAAATTCCACCATCTTCGGCAAATTTCATGTTTTCATGCGAAAGGATAAAAAGGCCGCAGGTGGGATCGTAGGTAAAACCATTCACGCCATGTCCGGTGGTATAAACCAACATTGTTGATGATCCATAGATTACATAACCGCCACAAACCAGGTCGTCGCCGGCCTGTAAAATATCTTCTCGCGTGATAGTTGTGCCAACAGATTTGCGTTTGTAAATGGCAAAAATTGTACCGATAGGCACGTTAACCTCAATATTTGACGAGCCGTCAAGCGGATCAATGGCTACAATATATTTAGCATTTCTGGTTGTTTCGTCGTCAAAAAGCACCACATCTTCATTTTCTTCTGAAATGATGGCAGCACATTGTTTGCCGCTGCGTAAAGCTTTTATGAACTCGTTATTGGCTATCACATCAAGCTTTTTCTGGCTTTCCCCTTGCACATTTACACTTCCTTCAAGGCCCAAAACATTTGACAAACCAGCCCTGTTGATATCTCTATTCACAATTTTTGCAGCAATTCCGATGTCATTTAACAGGCGGGAGAATTCTCCGGTAGCATAATTAAGGTGTTCTTGTTGTTCCCAAACAAACTCTACTAATGTTTTCATAGGTTATTTTTATCGTTAATTGGTATTGAATTTCAAACGATTGCAGAAATTTTATTCATTTAGACAAGCTTGATAATCAAGCAGTCGCAAACATATTTTTGTCGTTGCGCAAATATAGTACCTTTGTTTTTTGATTCCTAATCAAAAGTATATGCCTCAGAAAGTTTTTAAGTTTGGCGGCGCATCAGTAAAAAATGCTGATGCCGTAAAAAACTTACTCCAAATATTATTGCGTTTTACGGATGATAGGCTTGTGCTGGTTTTTTCGGCTATGGGAAAAACCACCAACGCACTCGAAAAGCTGTTGCATGCCAGTCGCGCAGAGCAAAAAGAGCTCAAAAACGCTTTGCTCGAACAAGTCAAAGCATTTCATTTCGACATTGCCGCCGAGCTATTCCCCTCGGAAACATTAAAGCCTTTAATCCTAAAGCTGGAATTTCTCTTTGAACAGTTAAATACTGATCTTAAACAGATTACACTTGATTATAATCAGCATTATGATGCTACAGTAGGTTATGGCGAGTTATTTTCAACAGAAATTATCAGCTACTATTTGATGCAGAACGGGCTTTCCGCAAAGCTTATTGATGCCCGCGAAATAATCCTTACCGATACTTGCTACAGGGCGGCCAATGTCAACTGGGAAAAGAGCTGTGAAAGTATTCAAAAGCTAGCCGCAGCAAATAGCGACAGCCACTTTTTAATTACTCAGGGATTTATTGGCGGCACATTAACGCACGAAACCACAACGCTTGGCCGTGAAGGTTCTGACTATACAGCGGCCATCATCGCTTATTGCCTGGGTGCCACCGAAGTTACCATCTGGAAAGATGTTCCTGGACTGCTGAATGCTGATCCCAAACGGCTTACGCATACCAAGAAAATTGATCACATCTCTTATGCCGAAGCCATTGAACTGGCGTATTATGGCGCCACGGTGATCCATCCTAAAACGATAAAGCCGCTTCAAAATGGTAAAATCAGATTGAAAGTGCAGTCGTTTTTAAACCCTGATCTGGCTCCAAGCCTCATCGACTACGATGACGAAAGCATCAGGCCAGTGCCTTCTTTTATCATCAAAGAACAGCAAATTTTGATGAGCATCAGCGCGCGCGACTTCTCGCTTATGAACGAAGATATTCTGCATAAGCTGTTTGGATATTTTGTTGAGACACGTATTCATATCAACGTGATGCAAACCTCTGCGCTTAGTTTGTCTATCTGTTTTGACGAAGACAGCCAAAAGCTTGAAAGCCTGATCAACGGCCTGGAAGCTGAGTTTTCTATCCGTTACAACAGTCAGCTCACACTTTTCACAATTCGCCATTACAACCAAAAGCTGGCTGATGCCATCACGAGCAAACATGAAATTTTATTAGAGCAGCGCAGCCGCACAACATTGCAGCTTGTTGTAAAATCGCTCGATGTCCCGCTGATTGAAACAGCTATGCAGGATGAATAATTCTTGGTTTCCGCTGGCGCAGGTCTCCAGACCCGTGCCAATCACTATCAGTCTAACTATCTTAAACATAAGAATATCAATAAACAAAAAAAGACAAATGCCAATATTCAAAAAGTGTCCGATTGGCATCGTGAATAGCTTAACGTAAAAGCCTGAGCTAGCAACAATTAAAATTTGGAGGCACAGGTCCGGAGACCTGCGCCAGCGGGCTCAATAATTAAATTTACATATACTAAAAAAGCCCTGAACATCACGTGTGCTCAGGGCTTTTATTATTGTTTAAGGCTTGCTTATTGGATAAACAGTCTTACTGTTTTATTCAAGTTTTCGGCCTGCAACTGTATCAGGTAAACGCCTCCTGCATCAGGTGTAAAGTTGATGCTTTGGTTTTGTACATTGTTTAATGTCGTTTCCATAATCAGCTGTCCGGCGGCATTGGTAACCGAGATTTTCATATTTTCAAACAAGCGTGTTGATTCCAGGTTAAGGACGCCATCGGTATAGCGCAGTTTTACTTCGCGCTCGTTTGATTCGGCAACGCCAACAGGACCCCAGTCTTCTACCAATACCTGGTCAACAAACATTCCCATACCGTTTTCGGTATAAGCCTGGAAGGCAAAGAAGATATGTTCGTCCGTTTCAGGAATGATCAGCGCATTGCCCAAGAGCCAGTTTGGATCGCCAAAGGCAGGGTTATCGAAAGCAACATTGGCAAGCATTTCGGCTGTATCGGCATTATTGCCCCAAATTAGTCTGAGTGCTTCCGGAGAAGCCGGCGAGAAACTGCGGTATGCGAAGCTCACCATATATTCTTTCCCTAATTCAACAGACATAGGCGGACTAATCAGGAAGTTATTCAAAGCGTCAGCTTGTCCGTTGCTCGTAAAACAGGCAAAAGCTTTATTGCTTTCGTAGCCAATCAAATTGGTTGATTTCCATTCCATGCTGCTATAATCCATAGACTGCCAATGTGTTGGCATGGCCGGATGATCAGCGCTTTCAACATCCTGTAAATAAGGATATTCAGTTTCAGCATCCATCGTTGTGAAACTATAAATAATGTTGCAATCATTGTTTACGCCGAGGTTATTACGTGGCTGCACCATCAAATAATAAGTAGTAGATGGCATGAGGTTACGCACGAAGGAATTATCAGGAGTCGTTTCGCCATTTATGATGTTGGTCGGTGTAGTCGTACCACCACCATCTGTTCCAAAGTAAATATCGTATCCTGATGCGAAAGCGGCAGGATTCCAGGTGACAAGCTCGTTAAGGAAAGCCTCATCAAAGCCATCGAGTGGATTTAATAAACCGCCAGAACACTCTGGAAGGCCTGTAAACTCATCAATACCGCTGATGATGATAGAGAAAATCTGTCCGTTGCTCATAGTGCCATCATGGTCAACATGGATGGTATAAGTTCCGGCTGGAGCATTCGCAAGATAAACCATCTCCACATTATCTTTATTATTTTTGGTATTGGTGGTAGCCGCCGCTGAAGGGTTTTCAGGGTCAAGCATATAAGGGAAGAACATATTTCCATTTTCGTCCACAACTCTGAGGTCGAGGTCGTTTATAAGTCTTGGTTCGCGTGGGTTTAAAGAAGCCGGCGGCACATTTCCATGTGGGTCAGTCCAGCTGATGGTAACGCGAAAAGGATTACCACCCGAAACTGTTACTTCGCGGGTATATTCGCCATTAACGGGCAGAAGCACTTCGTCAATAGAGTTTTGCATCACATCATCTTCAAGAATGATATTGGCTGCGCGTTCGGCGTTTACAAGTCCCCAACCGAAGATATAGTCTGGACCTTCATGTTGGCCGGCTTCGTCAGCAGTATGTATCACAAGACCTTTAAGTGTTGAGGCACGCATTGGATCGTCGTGTGTTTCCTGATAAAGCTGCTGCAGTAGGGCCAACGTTCCGGTAACGTTTGGTGCCGACATGCTTGTGCCACTCATCTGGCCATAAGAAGTATTGGAGGTAGATGTGGAAGAATAAACGTTAACGCCTTTTCCTACTACGTCAGGTTTTATGCGACCATCATCAGTTGGCCCCCAGCTGCTGAAACTACTGATAGAAACACTGGAAGGGCCAGTATAGTTGAGTACTTCATAAGCCGCTCCAACGGTTAATGTGTTTTTTGAGTTTCCGGCACCGCCGATACAATCGTAACCATCAGCTCCACCATCTTTTTCGGGTATGTCACCCGTGCCGGCATTGCTTGGGCCTTCACCGCGGTCGTTGCCAGCCGATTTTACCATAAGAAAATAAGGTGCGTTATTAGCAATAATATCCCAGGTTCTGGCCTGTGAGCTATAAAAACCAAAGCTATAGTCTTCAAGCGGAGAAATCGAACTATTTCCATTCCAGTTCCAACTGCCATTATTGTAATCCCAGCCAAGTGAAAATCCCCAGGAGTGATTAGAAATTTCCATTCCGGCAGCAGCGGCGTTACTCATTTCGCCTTCTACACTATTCCAGTCGTGAGTTTTAAGCTGTGCCAAAGGTGCCATGCCATGTGCACTGCTCTTAACGCCACCAGCAATAATGGTACCGGCAACGTGCGTAGAGTGCGCTGACAGCGAGGAGGCATTGTCTCCTAATATAATACGCGAGCTTCCTGTTTGGTTAAACTCCTGGTGCGTGTTGCGCACTTTTCCACCATCCCAGATACCCACTTTGTCGTATCCTTCGCCTTCGATAACAACGCCGACACTGCCACCTGACCAAAGTTCATTGGCACGGGTGGTTATGGCTGCACCGAGGTTATCGGTTTTATAATATACAGGCAGACCATCAACTACGTCAACAAGTTGAATAATAGTTCCGTCTTCACGCTCCTGACGAATTTCCAAGTTGTGCTCGCGGGCATAATCCTGTGCCCGTTTTTCCATTTTCTTCCATTCGCGATTTTGCTCACGCGCCAACTGATGAAGGGCTGCTTTGTTAGTCCCATATTGAGCCATTGCCGGCATAGCAAAGGCGATTATTAGCAAGGACGCTAATGCAAAGTTTTTAAAATTGATTCTCATGTAAAAAATTATTTATTGTAAATCTGAGCTAACAAAAATATATCTTTTTCATCAGCAATGGCTAAAAAGCAGTAATGAATCAGATAATAGTCATGCTTTTAAACTGTTTTTAAGGCTGACCGTTCAATGGATACTTCGGCATGAACTAGCTTTAATTAGCTGATGAACTGATGTTTAAATATCATTGAAACTACGAAATGCTGTGTTTGACAGAAATTTTCAAGTACCGCAACTTTTTTGAGATATTAAGTAAGACTGTATCTTTGCCCAAAATATTTCAATATGCAAGCATCCATAGTTATTTTGGCTGGTGGCGGACCCGCCCCGGGAATTAACACCGTTATCAGCACAGTAGCCAAAGTATTTTTGAAGTCGGGTTACAAAGTTATTGGGCTTCACGGCGGCTACCAAAGTCTTTTTGCTGACAATCCAGAGATAGTTTGTTTTAATTTTAAGCTTGCGGACGATATTCAAAAGCAAGGCGGATCAGCACTTCGTATGAGCCGTTATAAGCCTAAAGACAGTGAATTCAGGACTAATTTTTTTCTGGAACACAATGTGAAATTGCTTGTAACCATTGGAGGCGACGACACGGCTTCTACTGCCAATCGTATCTCACAATATTTGGCCAACAACAAGATTGCCATCCAAAACATTCACGTTCCAAAAACTATTGACAACGACTTGCCGCTACCGGAAGGATCACCTACTTTTGGCTATTATTCCGCTAAAGATGAAGGTGTTAGAATAGCACAAACAGTGTATGAAGACGCCCGTACCAGTGGCAACTGGTTTGTGGTTTCAGCCATGGGTCGCGAGGCCGGCCACCTGGCTTTCGGCATTGGAGCGGCCTGCCATTTGCCCATGATTGTTATTCCTGAGATGTTTAATAAAGCTCCTGTCACCTACGAACGAATTATCCGGCTCATCATTTCATCTATGGTAAAACGTAAATTGCTGGGCATAGAATATGGCGTAGCTATTGTGAGTGAAGGCGTGTTTCATTTTATGACCAATGAAGAAATTGAAGGCTCAGGCGTAAATTTCACTTACGACGAACATGGGCATCCTGAGCTGGGCAACGTGAGCAAGGCACATATATATAATGTGATGTTGCAGCACAAGCTGAAAGAAATAAAGCTGAATATCAAAAGCCGTCCCGTAGAGATTGGCTATGAGGTGCGTTGTGTTAGCCCCACAGCCTTCGACTTGATGTATTGCGGCTTGCTGGGCTATGGCGTAAAAGAGTTGTTTGACCAAGGCATAACAGGCGCCATGGTTACCTCAAACCCTGCGGGTGACGCATCACCGCTTTACTTGAAGGATGTAGCCGACGAATTTGGAAAAGTTAAGCCCCGCCTGGTGAAAATGGATGGTGAAAAAGCCAAAATGGTTTTCAACAACGGCTTGCAATACCTTTCAGAAGAAGATTATGAAGCTGCCAAAAAATACCTGGAAAACCCTGAAGAATATGACTTTAGGAAGATTTTGAATTGGGAGTGATTAGAAGATTCAAGAAATTCAAAAATTCAAAGAGGATTCAAAGATTCAAATAGGGAGGGGAATTGGTGGATGTGTATATGGGTTTACGGGTTTACGGGTTAATGGGTTTAAAACTCGTGAACTCTTGAACTCTTCAACTCGTGAACTCTTGAACTCGTCAACTCTTCAACTCGTCAACTCGTGAACTCGTGAACCCTTCAACTCGTCAACATCAGCAAATCAGCAAATCAATCTTCTCAGCCAGCACTTTCGATAATTTATAATGTGATTCATGCGTCCAGCCTGCGATATGCGAACTTAGCAGTACATTGGGCATAGCAAGCAGTTTCCTGAAAGTTTCGGGCAAGGTTTCGCTGTTGATGGCTTCAAAAGAAAACTTTTCATACTCAAGCACATCAAGGCAGCAGCCCAAAACGCGGCCAGCTTCCATCGCATCCACTAAATCTGCAGTATTCACATTTTTACCACGCGAGGTGTTAATAAGGTAAATAGGTTTCTTGAACTTTGCAAGAAACTGCTTATCAACGAGATAATTAGTCTCCGCCGTCAGCGGAATATGCAAGCTCAGTATATCGGCCTGTTCAAAAATTTCTGACATAGCCACCTCGCGAACAAAGTCATTACCGAAACCAGTTTTATATTTATCGTAAGCAATGATATGAGCTTCAAAGCCGGAAAATTTGCGTGCAATTACACTTCCAGTATTGCCATAACCAATCAGGCCGATGGTTTTGCCTTTGATTTCGGTGCCACGATTTTCGGCACGAAGCCAAATGCCCTGCCGCACCTCCTTATCAACCTGTGGAATTTTGTTGAGTAGCGCCAACAACATCCCGATGGCATGCTCGCCCACGGCATCACGGTTTCCTTCGGGAGCATTCAGACATACTATTCCAAGTTTTTCAGCTAAATCAAGGTCAATATTTTCCATGCCGGCACCAACACGCGCTATAAATTTAAGCTTTTTGGCCAGCGGCAAAATTTGCTTATCCAGCGGAATTTTACTCCGCACTACAAAGCCGGTATATTGATCGGCAATTTGTTGGTAAGCAGCCAAATCAGCCTCGACAAAATAATCACACTGAAAACCCTTTGCTTCAAGGCTGTCCTGCAAAACAGGATGTGCGGTATCAATAAAAAGTACTTTTTTTAAGTTCGACATGCCTCCGTTTTTTTTGATTTACGAAACTTACAAACCCAACATCAGCGCAATTGTATTGTTGAGTTTTATCGCGGCATCACTTACCAGCGAATGGTCAGCCGGAAACAGCAAAGCCGGTTTTTTCACCAGTTCTGTTGTGGCAGCGCTATACGCTTTTTCGTTTCCTGCGCCACGTGCAAAGTTATAGCTAAAAACGGAAGACACATCAAAAGGAGCGGTATAAACTTCCCGCTTTTCCGAACTAAAAACAAAGCTTAGCTGTCCGGTTAAAGTTGCCGATTTGCTGAGGCTGTAGTCTGTAATCTGTGCTTCGCCACCGTTATTTTTCTCCACGAATTTTACTACTTCGCGTTTTTCAGGCGAAATATCAATATCGTTGAGCTGAATAATAAGCTGGTAATCATATTGCTTAGCGGCTTGTGGTTGCAAATCCACTTGGGGAAAACCAGCGGGAATACTGTCTAAATTAAAGGCCAGCACTTTGTCGGCAAAACCATCAGGCAAGACAACGCCACTACTATTTCGGAAGCTAATCAGCACTTGGTTTGCCGATTTCAGCAGGGCTTTGCGCATGGCAGCATCCAATCCGGGATAGCTGCTGTTCAAGCTTTTAAGTGCCGCCAGATTTTCAAAAGCGGCTAAGGCATCCTGTTTTTGATCGGACTGCAACAAAACCGAAGCCAGCGTATAAAAATAGTGTTCGGCTTTATTTTTTGCTGCCTTCATTTCGTCTTCCACATCAATCGTTTGGATATTCATCTGGCTGACTACAGATTTTGGTAGCCTTTTGGCCAGATTACTTCGGCTGTTCATGGCTTTGTAATGCTGATAAACCGCTGACCAAATATCAGGTTTCCCACTGGCTTTCAGCGCCATAATGCTATCGTGATCTTGTTGGTTAGCAGCATGGTAAGAAGCCACAAAACTGTTCATGAATTTTACTGATTCTGAGCCTTGCTGCAATTTATCGTAGCTTTTAACGAGTGCTGCGTCATAACGTTTCTGATCCACTAAATACTGTGGAGATGCACAGCCCAAAAACAGTACTATCAAGGCCAAAAAGCTTATCTTAATTTTCATAACACAAATATTATTAAGCACTTACAACTCATCAATTACTGCCTAAAAATCGATGAGCAGGCTTGCGGTTACATTCTTTTTATCACTGATTCAATACAAATTTTGAACCAGTTTTTTAAAATCAGGATTATTATAGTAATTTCGGCACGCCAAATAAAACCAAGACCGCTGTTTTAAGGGGGTCTTTTCAAGTATAATCTCAATAGAATGTGGACAATACTCACACGATTTATTCTCAGAAACCGACTTGCTAATTTAATTGCAATCCTGGCTCTTACGCTTTTAATGGGCGGTTTAGGCTCGAAAGTAAAAATGTCTTACGAAATGGCGCGTATGCTTCCTGAAAGCGACTCGACCTATATTGCTTACGAACGCTTCAAGAAGCAATTTGGCGAAGACGGCAGCGTGATGTTTGTGGGCATGCAGGACGACAAACTATTTGATCTTGAGCATTTTCAGGCCTGGTACACACTCACCAACAAGGTGCGACAAATTGAGGGCGTAGAAGAAGCCATTTCGCTGGCACGCATTTTTCAGCTGAAACGCAACGACAGCCTTAAGAAATTTGACTTTGCCCCCGTCTTGGCTCGAATGCCCGAAACACAGGCCGAGCTCGATTCCATCAAAAAAATAATCTATGGCCTGCCTTTCTATGATGGCAGGGTCTTCAACAGCAAAACAGACGTGAGCATGATGATGATCACGCTGGACAAAGAAGTGCTGAACACCAAAAACCGCGTAGCACTGATACATGAAATTGAAGACGACCTCAACAGTTTTTCAAAACAGTACGACATCAAGCTGTATTACTCAGGTTTGCCTTATATCAGGACGATTACCTCCGAAATCATCCAAAAAGAGCTGGTGCTTTTCACCTTTTTATCGCTTTTGATTGCGGCCATCCTGCTTTATGCTTTTTTCCGATCGTTCAGGGCTGTGACTTTTATCATATTTATTGTACTGATTACGGTGGCCATTATGTTTGGCACACTGGCACTTTTCAACTTTAAAATCACCATCCTTACAGGGATTTTACCGCCTTTGCTGATTGTGATTGGTGTTGAAAACTCCATTTTCCTACTCAATAAATACTACAACGAATTCCTTATCCACGGCAATAAAATTAAGGCACTAAGTCGTGTTATCAGGCGTATCGGGGCAGCCAATATACTCACCAATGCTACTACTGCTGCCGGTTTTGCAGCTTTTACCATCACAGGAAATTCGCTGCTTGTTGAGTTTGGCATAATCGCCTCTATCAATATTCTTATCGCTTTTGTGGTAAGCCTGTTTTTGATACCTATTATCTTCAGTTACCTGCCCAACCCCAAGCCGCAGCACATCCAACATTTTGAAAAAGGCAACGTAAATAAGCTACTAAAAAAAATCGTTTGGGTTGTTCTAAACCGCCGTAGCCTGATTTACGCAATCACTATTACCGCTATTGTTTTTGGCATTTTTGGCGTTACCAAACTCAAAACCACCGGTAATATGGTTGACGACATCAGCACCAAAAGCACCTTATACAAGGATTTGATGTTTTTCGAAGAACATTTCAAAGGTATTATGCCTTTTGAAATTATGATTGACACACGCAAGAAAAAAGGTATTTTGCGTGCATCAACCATGCAAAAGATTGACGAATTGCAAGATACGCTGGCGCAATATCCGCAGCTGAGTATGCCCGTTTCTATGGTTGAAGTAGCCAAGTTTTCCAAGCAGGCATTTTTCCGGGGCGATCCCGATTATTATAGCCTGCCCAATAACCAGGAACGCAATTTCATTCTTTCGTACCTGCCAAAACTCGATGGCACAGGCCAAAAAAGTGTTTTAAACTCGTTTGTGGACAGCAGCCTTCAAAAAACCCGTGTTAGTGTGCAGATGGCCAATATCGGCACCACCGAAATTGACAGCCTGCAACAATCGCTAGCACCAAAAATCGACCATATTTTCCCTCCCGAAGACTATGACGTTACCATTACAGGAAGCAGTGTGGTATTTCTAAAAGGCACTAACTACCTGGTTTCCAACCTTATTTCGTCGCTACTATTGGCACTGTTGGTGATTACCATTTTGATGGCTCTGATTTTTTCTTCTTTCAAAATGGTAGTTATATCTTTGATACCCAACTTGATACCACAGCTACTTACAGCGGCTATGATGGGTTATGCTGGCATCCCGATAAAACCCTCTACGATTCTAATTTTTAGTATCGCACTGGGTATCAGCGTTGACAATACCATTCATTTTTTGTCGCGCTACCGTTTACAACTGTTGATGAACAACTGGAAAATCAAAGAATCTGTTTTGGCAGCGCTGCTGGAAACCGGTTTCAGCATGATTTATTCAGCAGTAGTCTTGTTTTTTGGCTTTGCTATTTTCATCCTTTCCTCGTTCGGAGGCACAGAAGCCCTGGGCTACTTGGTTTCGTTTACCTTGCTCACGGCTATGCTATCCAACCTATTTGTACTGCCATCGCTACTGCTAACTTTAGATAAACGCCTCACCACCAAGGCATTCAAGGAGCCTTTGCTCGAGATATTGGAAGTAGAGGATGATGATATTGAACTTGATTATTTGGAAATTGAATCAGAGAAAAAGTCCTAAAAAAGTATATATTTGATAGATTAACCAACAGCACAATTCCCAATTGGAATCGCAAAACACCTCAACACTATGAAAGGTATAATTTTAGCCGGTGGATCCGGCACCCGTTTGCACCCGCTAACGCTGGCCGTGAGCAAACAGCTGATGCCTATTTACGATAAGCCGATGATTTATTATCCGCTATCGATTTTGATGATGGCCGGCATTCGAGAAATCCTGATTATCTCGACGCCACACGATTTACCGCATTTTGAGCATCTATTGGGCGATGGAAGTGCGCTAGGCTGCAGCTTTGAATATGCAGAACAAGCCGTACCAAACGGTTTGGCGCAGGCTTTTGTGATTGGCGAAAAGTTTGTCGGACAGGATAATGTCGCACTGATTTTAGGCGATAATATCTTTTATGGGCGCGGATTACAGCAGTTATTGGTTGAAAACATCACACCCGATGGCGGTGTTGTTTTTGCTTATCATGTATCTGACCCTGAGCGCTATGGCGTGGTAGAATTTGACGAAAATCAAAAAGCCATCAGCATAGAAGAAAAGCCAAAATATCCAAAATCAAATTTTGCTGTCCCAGGCTTGTATTTTTATGACAACTCGGTGGTAGAAGTGGCCAAAAACATCCAGCCCAGCGCCCGTGGTGAATATGAAATTACCGACGTAAACCGCTATTATCTGGAGAAAGGACAATTAAAAGTAGGTGTATTAGGGCGCGGTACGGCCTGGTTAGATACCGGTACTTTTACCTCACTGCTTCAGGCTTCTCAGTTTGTGGAAGTGATTGAAAACCGTCAGGGACTTAAAATTGGTTGCATTGAAGAAATCGCGTTTACCAAGGGTTTTATCGGTGCAGAACAGCTAAAAAAATTGGCCGAACCGCTATTGAAAAGTGGCTACGGACAATATTTGATAAATCTGATCAAGTAAAAAAGCATGACAAAAATTGAGCACTTTCAGCTGCAGATCAACGACTTAATCAAATGTCAGCAATTTGATGGTAATCCCAAGGCGCTTTATGAGCCTATCGCTTATACGATGCATCAGGGCGGCAAGCGCTTGAGGCCTTTGTTGGCTTTGCTGGCCTGCGATCTGTTTGGTGGTGAAACAGAAAAGGTATTGTATCCCGCTTTGGCAGTGGAAGTTTTTCATAATTTCACGCTGGTACACGACGATATTATGGACAAGGCACCGCTGCGGCGCGGCAAGGAAACTGTTTATA
>Ga0265295_1002839_pt1 | contig 26362 bp, 30 predicted proteins | sample Munlansysbiofilm_FD_192503 | JGI IMG/M metagenome (GOLD analysis project Ga0265295, IMG submission 192503) | Leachate microbial communities from a municipal landfill in Southern Ontario, Canada - Methane capture system biofilm | ecosystem: Engineered > Solid waste > Landfill > Unclassified ... | reverse complement strand
CATAGAAACCAGATACCCATACACCAATTTCATTTTCTCCGCCGGATTCCATTGCAAGCTGCATGCGGTCAAGAAGTTTTCGAAATTGTTCCTCGATACTTTCGGTAACCACATACTCGGTAATTTCCGCCTTAAGTCTTCCCTCCTGGGAGGCACCGTAGGAAATTACCTTTTCAATGGTCCGGTAAATATCTTTCTTAGAATCAAACAGGGATCTGATGATCATGGTCATAGGAAGTTTCCTTAAATATTTTTAGCCGCCAACGTGGACTGAGCGGTAGTTTCCATCCTCGTTATAAAAACCAAGAAATTTCAAACGAGTTTTGCCGGTGCGAACACCTGGGTAAAGAAAAATCGTCGGCACATTAAATTTACCCTGAAGTTGACTTTCGATTGCGCCAATTCTCAGGTATGGGTGCAACGCCTCAAGGTCTGTCACCAGAACCAGGCTGTTGGCATTGCCTTCCAGGGAATTCAGAAGAGCCTCAAGCCGATTCAGCAGGGGGGTATTTGTAGTCAAAGCATTTGTAAGTGACTGGTTGGTTTTTTTCCAGTCAAGAGGGGCTTTTCGGTCTGCCATGAGCCACAGGGGTCTACGTGGATCAGCCTTCAGAATGGCACTTATCTCTTCGGCAATTGAGAAAACTTTCACGTCCCAACCTTCTTGATGAAGCTTAGAGATCCAGGCGGACGTCTGTCGTTTGACTTCAAGTATCCGATCGGGAGAAAAGACAAGAAAATAGATCGGTTCGAAGCTTGCATGGCCAAGTTCCCGGCCGTGCCGGATACGCCCACGCAGTTCATCAAAATCAGCTTTGAGTGAGGACATTACAGAACATCTCCATATTGGGTTGTTTCCAGCTGATACGTATCACATCACCGGCAGACTGGACGATAAGCCATCCTTTCAGCGAGAGCCTCTTCAGTTCTTCTATAACGTCTTCACGTTCCAGGCCAAACAACTGCCAGTCTTCATGGGTCAACAAAGTGTTGTCACCAATACCTGAAAAGTGAAGCTCATGGGCAAGATAGGCGGCCATAGTTGAAGATATATGAAACGGGATGATCCTTCGGCTGGTTTTCTGTCCGGCTTCCAGCAGTCCGTAATCCGCACAGCACCTTGTCAGATATCCCGAGACATTACGCACCATGGACTCGGACCAGCGTTTTAAAGTTTTTCCGTCATCTATGGCACGTTCAACAAAAGCCCTGGCATCGGTATTGGTTACGTCGCCATGACCGCCTGAGTATCGAGTCCAGTAGATCTGCCGTATAAAATCTCCGAGAATGGGGTTGGCACGACATGTGAAAATAAGCATGGCCTGCATGAAATCGGGAGTTGAAAGAACAGGAGAGAGCTGTTTAAGGTGCAGCGCCTGAGCTCCATCTCCTGACAGGTATCGTGGAGCAAAGCATTCCTTAATAATGTTCAGCAGTCGGCGGGCTGTGATATTGGGAAACCTCCCGGACTCAAGGGCGACCTTGTATAGATCATTAGCTGACATTCCCTGGGACCATAGTTCAAGGAGAGTCTTAGTTTCATTTACAAGGCCAAGACCCGCCCCCAGTTGACTCGTATAATGTTGCTTTGCTGCCATAATCATCTCATAAAATAAGGATATGCTTTTACGTTCTCCTCAAAAGCCATCAAATACGCTACTGCAGTTTTTTGCAATGCTTTAATAGACCCAAGATCTTCAATTTTCCCGACAACGACTGGACCCTCGCCGGTCATAGTGTTGCTGCCAGCCAGATTCTTTAATGACTCAAGAGCGTTTTTTTTGCTCTTGAAAGCATCACATATAAGGTCATCCTCAATCTTGGTTGGGACTAACACATGCAAGGCATGTTCGACCTCTTCAGGCAACCTGAATAGATGGTAGCTGCCAACGTTCAGGTGTTCGTCATGCACTCTTCGGGCTGCCTCCACGACACCATGGTATTGGGCCAAAGCCGATGTTTTTGTATAAATCGGTTCCAGGAAAAAATTGCTGGATGATTCAAAAAAACCCGTTGTCCACCAATTGAACTGCGTCCGTTCTCCAAGAAACCCAATGACCATTCTGAGCCGAAGAACAAATAATTTTGTCTCATCATCCATGATGAATTTACCTTTCCTATTTTATCTATCCAGAGGTCAGCAGTTAGCACTTTTGACTCCTAGGTTTTTATTAAATCCATCTCCCGGGAACAGAAGGTCTTCCTTCTTGAACAGTTTATTATTCCCCATGGATAATTAATCAAGAACAGGTTTATCAGAGGTTATTTTTTTGTGCAATGTCTTATCTAAACTATGGCAGTGAGATGGCCAGAACTTGACAGACAATCAGTGGAGTAATGAGGATGTGACTACATGAACATATGATCGGGTAAGGGGAATCCTGTTTCAGGCCTTGGGAAACCCTTGGCATTGAGGTAGAGTTAAGGGAATTTCTGATGTTACCCTGGTGTTTGCAGCTATGGATTAAACCGGGTTTACTCAATTCCTGGATGACAATAGGTGACAATGAAGGCCCCTTCCCTTTGCCGGGGATGCGGCTTTTTTCATGTGGAGAATGTGGAGAATGGAAAACAAGGCTCCACCAGCGGAGAAGCTATAGACACGGGCCTTGTGGAGTTAGTGGAGAATGTGGAGTTTTTTTCTAAAGAGTTTTGAATTGTCGGCAGTCACAGAACATTAGCAATTGTTAGCAGATCATTAGCAGATCATTAGCAGATCATCAAGCCAGTAAAGACAGGCACCCTAATGGGATTAGCAACATTAACAGGGGTAGAGGTAGGAAAACGATCAATCTACCCTTTTGCTCCTTTTGCGGATATTGCTCTTAGGTTTCGAATGCTCACTTTTTATATGGATACCGTAGGACGTACCGGGGGGGGCCCAGTAATATTGTGGGTGTGATCATGGGAAAACTAATTTTTTTATGGTGGAGGATTCTTGTTACCAAGGGTTGTTAGAAAATTAAAAGTTGGCAAAAAGTTGGCAAAAGTAGAGTTGGAAACAAAAAAGGCTTTTAGTGAAAACCGCTGAAAGCCTTGTGTTTAATGGTGCGCCTGGCAAGATTCGAACTTGCGGCCTCCTGATTCGTAGTCAGATACTCTATCCAACTGAGCTACAGGCGCCCAAAAACCTGCAAACAATACATAGAATTGTCTAAATTGTCAAGTAAATGTTGAAACTAATTGACCTCAAGACCAAAACATGGATATAGAAGTACAAATGAATGATCTGTTTTATATGGCAATGGCCCTTGATGAGGCTCGGAAAGCTGCCCGGATGGATGAGGTTCCTGTGGGAGCGGTTCTTGTGGATGGGGAGGGCAGTATTCTTGCCAGGACCCACAACCAGCCGATCTCCCTTTGTGATCCATCGGCCCATGCAGAGATGCTGGCCATTCGCACTGGAGGAGAACGAGTGGGAAACTACCGGTTGACCGGGGCAACACTTTATTCCACCATTGAACCCTGTATTATGTGCATGGGTGGGGTTATTCATGCGAGGCTGTCTAGGGTTGTTTTCGGCGCACTGGATCCCAAGTGGGGGGCCGCCGGTTCGTTGTATGATTTTGCCTCGGATGCCAGGCTGAATCACACCCTTGAGGTTGTTTCGGGTGTGTGTGAAAATGAGGCAACGGAAATCATCAGAGATTTTTTTAGAAATAAAAGGAGCAAAAAGTGCCAAACATAGTTGTTGTGGGAACCCAGTGGGGTGATGAGGGAAAGGGCAAGATTGTCGATCTTTTAAGCGCTCGTGCTGATTATGTGGTGAGATTCCAGGGCGGGAACAACGCCGGACACACCATGGTGGTTGACGGTAATGAGATCATCAGCCATCTGGTGCCGTCTGGAATAATCCAGAACAAGGTATGTTTTATCGGCAACGGTGTCGTTGTTGACCCTCTGGTCTTGTTGGGAGAGATCGATTATCTTGATTCAAAGGGGATAGATGTCTCTTCAGACATGCTCAAGGTCAGCGACAGGGCGCACATGATCATGCCGTATCATAAATCCATAGACAAGGCCCGGGAGATCAAGAAGGGGGATGCAAAGATCGGCACAACTGGCCGGGGCATCGGTCCCTGCTATGAGGATAAGGCCACCCGGCGGGGAATAAGGTTTGCGGATTTACTTGATGAGGCTCTTTTTGTCCAAAAGGTAACGAGCATCATGGAGGAGAAGAACTTTTACCTTAAAAACTATTTTGAAACAGACACCCTTGATCCCGATGCTGTGATAGAAGAGTTCATGGGGTTCAGGGATCGCCTTCTTCCCTATATCGCAGACGTATCTGTGGTTTTAAACAAGGGCATGGATCAGGGTAAACAGGTCTTGTTCGAGGGGGCCCAGGGTACACACCTTGACATTGAACACGGGACCTATCCCTTTGTTACCTCGTCGAGCACTGTTGCCGCCAATGCAGCCTGCGGTTCAGGAGTAGGACCTGGAAGGCTCGACCAGGTTCTAGGCATAGTCAAAGCCTACACCACCCGGGTTGGAAGCGGTCCTTTTCCCACCGAACTTTTTGATGAAACAGGTGAGAGACTTCAGAAAAAAGGGGCGGAGTTCGGTGCCACCACCGGCAGACGAAGGCGGTGCGGCTGGCTGGACATGGTGATGCTCAAAAATGCCGCACGCCTGAACGGCCTTACCGGACTTGTTATCACAAAGCTCGATGTGCTTGACGGCCTTGAGGAAATCAAGATATGCACGGGTTACGAGCATAAGGGGAAGGTCTACGATGCATTTCCTCCGTCCATCAAGACCCTTGAAGAGTGCATACCCGTGTATGAAACCCATCCCGGTTGGATAGAAGATATTTCTGGTATCAGAGACTACGAGAAACTACCGGAAAACGCCCGAAAGTATCTTGATCGAATCAAGGAGCTGTCCGGGGTTGAGATTAAAGTTGTATCGGTTGGCCCAGGGCGTGAGGCAACCATTGTACTTGACCATATATTTGATTGACATTTGGTCTGAAAAGATCTATTAAACATCGTTAGTTCAGCTGTCGGGATGTGGCTCAGTCTGGTAGAGCACAGCGTTCGGGACGCTGGGGTCGGAGGTTCAAATCCTCTCATCCCGACCAGTAAAATCAATAGATTGTAATAGTTTTAGTTCCCGCCTATAAGAGGCACAGGAGTCAATTTGACTCCTGTGTCTTATAATGTCTATAAAACACTGTACCTGGGCCTATTCGGTAACGGGAAGCATATTCCTGGCCCACTCCGGTAAAGGATCTATTCTAGCTTCATAGTCTCCTGATTTCATCACAACGATCTGCTGAAATGGATTGTCTCTCAATGAATTGTCTAAAATTCTTGCTTCATCCACCAGGGATAAAGCTGTTTTAATGTGCTTCATCGTTCGAGGGATGCGAGAATGTATTTTTTCTGGCGGTACGCTATGACCGCCTTCTGAAATACGTTGCTTTACCCGGGCTTCATTCAGGTTTGAATCAATTAAATGGATATAGACAAGGATGATCTTATAACCATTTGCCTTTGCCTGGGCAACAAAATCGATCTTTGATTCATGGGAGAAAACTGTTTCAAAGCAAAAAGAGATCCCCTGTTCGATCAAGTCTTCTCTTATTTTAGCGGCCACGGTTGCAGCCTGATAGCTTGAGCCTTTCGGATTTTCCGGATTGATATCTATAGATATTAAATCTGCATTGACAAACTTGATGCCGTATTTGGCAAGGTGGAGATTGTAGAATGTAGTTTTGCCTGCACCATTACCACCGGCTAACACCCAAAGTTGTTTTAAATAAGCCATTACAGAGCCTTAAACCTACCGTTTTCAAATGAGCCAGTATGTCTTTTCCTTGTGACAGAATTCACGCGATCGAGGTAACCGGGATGGTCGACGCTTGCCTCATAGTATATTTTGGCAGACGTTACATTTTTAACAAGAAGTCCTTTTTCTCTATCGTTTTCGAGATCATTAAATATAACGTCTGGATCAACAGAGATGGATTGGGCAGATGGGATTACCTCTACTTTAATCGTTTTTATGCCTTGCGATACGGCAAATACATCGCTGACACTCAATTTGGATGAGATAGCTTTTCCTAATCTTGCCCAATATTCAAGCTGCTTGGCCTTTGATCTGTTCTGAATCCTGGCCTCACGCTCCGCTTGAAGTGCTAAACTTTGGTCTATTCTTAAGGATACAGTGGTCATTATAACCTCCTACCATCAATTTTATTAGCAGCTGACGCAATTAGCGTCATGTTGATGCACTTTGCCACAACAATAGTGACAATTTGCAAAGATGTCAATAGAACGTCAATTCTAAAGTATGGGTAGGTCCACGCTAACAGTTGAATGTGAGAATGGATTAGTCAAAGATCAATTGCAGCCGTTTTTATCAAAGTGAAATTTCAAAACATCGGGGGATTTATTCTCCGAGAAAATCCTCGACAAAAAATACCATCTCTTTATAATAAGTTTAAAGAAAGCAAATACTCCAAGGAGGTCACTCTTATGCTGAACTTTTCCCTTACCAAAGATCAACTCAAGCTCCAGGAAAAGGCAAGAGCTTTTGCCATTGAAACAGTCTTACCCCAGGCCTGGTATTATGATGCCCGGGATGAAACCCCGGTGCATATTCTGAAAGAGGCTTTTGAAGCAGGTCTTTCCAATGGCGATATCCCTAAGGAGTACGGGGGAAAGGGGTTCGGGATAATCGAGGGTGCCATTATTACAGAAGAAATTTCGTCGGCCTGCCCGGGAATGGCAACCTCGATTTTTGACAATTCCCTGGGTATGGAACCCTTGATCCTGTCATCCAACGAACCCCTGAAAAAGAAGTATCTCACCCGTTTTGCAAAAGAATTCAAGCTGATCAGTTTCGCCACTTCTGAACCGACCATGGGGTCGGATGTCGCCTCTATCCGCTGTCTTGCAAGGCCCGACGGCGAGGACTATATCCTGAATGGAACAAAGTATTGGGTTACAAATGGAGGAATTGCCGACTATTTTAGCATTTTCGCCACCGTTGACCCGGATAAAAAGCACCAGGGAATCTGTGCGTTTTTTGTTGACCGTAAATGGCCGGGCATCAGGGTGGGGAAACCTATTCCTAAACTTGGCCAGCGAGGCTCAAACACTGTGGGTGTTCATTTTGACAATGTCCGGGTGCCCAAAGACCATGTTCTAGCAGGACCAGGGGAGGGGTTTGTTCTCTCCATGCAAACCTTCAGCCGGACGAGACCGGTGATTGGAGCCTTTGCCATCGGGGCGGCCCGGTCAGCCATGGAATTCGCCATGGATTACGCGAAAAAACGCCGGGCCTTTGATCAGAAGATCGGCAATTTCCAGTCCATTCAGTTTAAGATAGCAGAAATGTACCAGAAGATTGAGGCCTCAAGGCTCATGGTATGGAAGGCCGCCTGGGAGGCTGATTCCGGGGTGGATCCGACCCTGAACGCATCCATTGCAAAGTTCTACGCAACCGAGGCAGCCCTTGAAGTGGTCAGCGAGGCCCTTCAGATTTTGGGCGGGTATGGGTATACAGAAATGTTTCCCCTTGAAAAGCTCTATCGGGACACCCGGTTGCTGAGGATATATGAGGGAACCAGTGAGGTTCAGAGGATGATAGTGTCAGGCTTTCTAATGGCCCGCTATAAGCCTGTAATGCCGTCCCTGGAAGATCTGCCCCTCCACCGCGAAAGGAACCCTTTGCAGGATTCACCCCCAGGAAAGGGAGAAGTAAAAAGCTGGAGGTGCAGAATCTGCGGGCACGTCCATTACGGTGATGCGCCTCCGGAAGAGTGCCCCTACTGTTTTTTCCCGGGTAAAGCATTTAAGCAATCGGGCAAACCGGCAGAAGAAACAGAAGCCCAGAAGGAGTAAAAATGTGGTCTTTAGGAGTGATTCTGCTTTAATAACAAATATTTAGCGGGGCTGACTTGGCTATATGAAGCAACGAGAGGTGGGATATGAAATTTACAATGGACTACTGGAAGGATGAAGGTTGGTATGTCGGTAAAATAAAAGAAGTGGCCGGGATTTTTAGCCAGGGTGAGACCCTAGAAGAGCTGGTTGCAAATCTCCAGGATGCGTATCAATTAATTATGGAGGAAAACCCAGCTATCCCCCATGTTGATGTCCAAACCGCAGAAATCAATTTGAACGTTGCATGAAGCGGCAAAAGCTTATCAAAAAGCTGATTGATAACGGTTGTTATCTGAAGAGGCATGGAGGGAAGCATGACCTTTATGTTAATCCAGGGAAAGGACGGCCTACGCCTGTACCACTCCATAGTGAGATCAAGGATACCCTTTGCAGGTTGATTTTTCAGCACCTGGGCATTGAACAATGACACCCAACAGGAGGAGCTCTGCATGGCAAGCTCCTCCTGTTGGGTGTCGGGATTGATCGGTCTCTTTCCACTGCTTGATGGTAATTGATTTTTGCCGCAACTCTTGTAAACCCAAAACCATGGTGATATTATAATCTGATTTGTCTCCAATCTTGATTAAACAGTATTAATGGGTGCGGTTAATAATATATTAGGATGAAAAAAGAGTAGAAATATGGAACAACAAACTATAAAAAATTTCTGGCAGGATCATTCCCTTGAATATCTCGAAATGGCTTTCAGGACAGACTTTCAGGAACGTGTGGAACACCCCGACGGCCATGGGAAAAAAACCGGTGAATGCGGAGACACCGTGGAGTTCTTTCTGATGGCAAAAAACGGCGTGCTCACCTCCGTGACCTACGATGTCGATGGGTGCAGAAACACCAACGCCTGTGCTAACACTGTGGTGTCACTCGCACAGGGAAAAAGTGTGAATGAGGCATGGAATATCACCCATGAGGAGGTCTCAGCCTTTTTAAAGACCTTGCCGGCCAACGAGACCCACTGTGCCGAGCTTGCCATGGGCGCCTTTTATCTTGCCCTGAGAGATCTTGCCGAAAAATCAAAACATGTCACTGAAAAGGAGAATGCCGCCCATGGGCAGGATATCATCGTTTGAACGCTTGAGAGAGAGTGAACGGGAAACAAGAAAAGATCTGATTATTGCCGCAGCAACGGATATGTTTCGTGAAAAAAACTTCTGGGACATCAGCATGAGGGACATTGCCGGTACGGCTGGGGTGTCAGCTTCATCCCTCTATCGATATTTCCCCAGTCGGGACGATCTCTTTATCGAGGCTCTGCTCATTGATATCGATAAGATCGAGATCCTTTTAAACGAGCGCATGGTCAGGGGAGAGGGACTTGAGGCCCTCTCCATTGCCGTTGTGGACTATTTCCTGGACAACGAACCCACCTTTCAGATGATGTGTCATTTCCTCATGCGGGGAGATGAAACCCCCGGGGTCAATGAGAAGTTTGGAGCGGTTCAGCTTCGTTTTTTAACGATGTTTGAAAAGGTTGTTAAAACTCTTTCCGGCGGAGAAGAGGCCGTTACAACGCTGCATATCCGTGCCTTTTTTGCCTCCCTTGCAGGCATAGTCATGACCTTTCGTCAATTCCCGGGGTACACGGATAAAGAGCGTCGGGCCTATATGCATAAGCTTGCCCTGCTCATCATGAGCGATGGCAAGGAAATAGGGACGTCAAAGCCAGGTCAGACAGTCTGAACCTGCATTAAGGGTGACACGGGTTCCCGGATGGATTGCCAGCGCCGCAACCCTGGTTCGGTCAACGCGGAGGGCGAACCTGTGATCACCCACCTTCACGGTCATGGCAACCTTGAAAGTTTTTGGGTCAAGGGTCAGCTGGGTTACGATTCCGCTGAGCTGGTTTATAAATTTTGAATTTGACCTGCTGTCTCTGGTGCCGTTTTTATCCATTTCAACACGAATTTTAAGATTGTCGATCAGACCCACGGCGTCCTGCTCCTGTTCCAGAGGTGGAACTGCAAAAAAATACTGGCCGTCTCCAAGGGAGAATGACCTACGGCCGTTTTCCTGGTCGGTCCAGGGACCTTGAAGCACGGTGTGTATCCCTGGTTTTATGGCCTTGCCCTTGAACATCTGGATGGTGCTGTCGCAGATTTCGTCGAGCCATAGCCGGTCGTGGCTTGCAATCACAAGGGTGGTTCCCCATTCATCCCTGGCCGCAAGGGAGGCCTGGCGGATAAGCCGGGCACTTTCAAGGTCAACGCTTGCCGTGGGCTCGTCCAGGAGAAGGACCTGGGGGCGCAGGGCAAGTCTGGCCGCAAGGGCCACCCGCTGGGCCTCACCCCCGGAGAGTTCATGCCATCGCCTCTGGGCAAAATCATCAAAGGAGAGCCCCACCTTTGCCAGGGCCTTTGCCACCTCTGCCTCAAGATTGTCCTTTGTTCCCCTTATCTTCAACCCATAGGCTGTGTTTTCAAATACAGTTCGTTTCAGCAGGTAGGGCCTCTGGGTGAGGAGGCTTATCTTGAACCTCACCCCCGGTGAAAAGGGTTGTTCCTTTTTTCCGTTGAATAGAATTTCACCGTGGGTGGGCTGTTCGGCAAAGGTCATGAGCTTTAAAAGCGTACTTTTGCCGCTGCCGTTGGGACCGGCAAGTCCGGTGATGGAGCCGCCGGCAATGTTGAGCGCTTTGATATGGAGGGCCCTGTGGGACCCGTAAAAAAGGTCAACCCGGTTGAACTGGTATACAGGGGTTTGCTGCGTCTGTTGATGCATCATTGTTTTCTCAGGAAGGAAAGTGAGAGGTTCACGGCAAAGGCGATTGTGATGAGCACAATCCCCAGGGCAATTCCATTGGCAAACATTCCTTTACCCGTTTCAAGGGCGATTGCCGTGGTTATGGTCCTGGTGTGCCACTTTATGTTACCGCCGACCATCATGGAAATACCCACCTCGGTCATAACCCTGCCATAGGCTGCTACTGCCGCTGCAAGGATGCCGAAACGAACCTCCCAGAGGCAGGTGGCGATTATGTTTCGCCGACCGGCTCCAAGGGAGACGAGGGTCAGTTTAAGCTGGGGATCCATTCCTTCGACGGTGGCTGCCGTAAGGGCGGTTACAACGGGAAATGCAAGGATGGTCTGGCCTGCGGCGATTCCCCCAAGGGTGAACAGGAGGTTCAAATCACCAAGGGGTCCCCGGCTTGAGATGAATGCGTAGACCAGAAGGCCGATAAAGACCGTGGGAAGAGCTAAAAGGGTGTCGAGAACGGTTCTAAGGGGGCGTTTGCCCGGAAAGTCAAAGTAGCCGAGCAAAAAACCCAGGGGCAGACCTGCCGCCATGCTCATGAGCATGGAGCAGGTCGACACCTTGATGGTTGCCATAACGGCGCTCCAGGTAGCATCGTCCCCGGTTACAAGGAGCTCCATGGCCTGGATAAGCCCTGCAAGGATAAAATCCATGGGTCAGGGGCCGGTTTATTTGGCGTTGGGGGTGAACAGCGGCTGTCCCAGGAGTCTGAACTCCCGGATAAGGTTCTGGGCCTTTTCCCCGGCCATCCAGTCGGAATAAATCAGGGCAAGGTCGTACTTGGCCTTGGGGCAGTTTTTGGGATCAAGGGTCAGGACGCTGTACTGGTTCAGAAGAATGGCGTCACTCTCCACAAGCACCTTGAGGGGTGCCTGATCCGCTCCTCCCTTTTGGGACATGTACTTGATAAAGGTTCCCCTGTCGGTCATTGTGTAGCCCATGCGCTCTTCTGTGGCATTAATGGTGGCAAGCATTCCCTGGCCTGCCTGGAGGTACCAGCTCTCTTTTTCAGGCAGGGCTTTGCCGGTCTCTTTCCAGAGGAGCTTTTCTTTTTTGTGGGTGCCGGAATCATCTCCCCGGCTCAGGAAGAAGGCCTTGGCTTCCCGGATAAGCTCCAGGGCCTCTTTTACGCTTTTCCCCCTGGTCCCGGCCGGATCTGCTGCCGGGCCGATGATCACAAAGTCGTTGTACATGATTTCCCGCCTGTCTTTACCGAATCCCCCATCGATGAAGAGACGTTCAGCATCAGGGGCATGGACGAGCAGTACATCCACGTCGCACCGTTTGCCGAGCTCCAGGGCCTTGCCTGTTCCTGTTGAGGTCCATTCGATTTTGATGTCTGTGTCTTTTTCAAACTCGGGCATGAGATAATCTAAAAGACCTGTGTTGTCGGTACTTGTGGTGGTGGCCATCATCAGCTTTTTCTCAAGTTTGTTGTTCTGGGCCGTTGCCGATGACAGGGGAATCATGGTGATTATAACCATGATCAAGGCGGTCATGATGGTTACAGGGAACTTAGATAGACGGGTGGTTTTCATTGGATACTCCTTGATTTTAAGTTGCGTGATTGGTGGATAAAAAGTGGTTCGACCGCTGAAAGTATAGGGTTTTATTGGTTTGTGTCAATGATAAACTCTATTTTAAGATGGGTTTGTGACCTGGGTGACTCATACTTACAAATAGTTACAGGGCGAGGCGTATAAGGGGAGTATTGGTTTGAATGTCCATGAGGGTTGCCCGATTGTTTTCAACAATGGCGTAGGTGGGGGCGCCAACCCTTGGAGATGTAAGGGAGCCCGGGTTAAGGCGTGTGAATCCGTCGGTTTTTTCAAGCTTTGGGATATGGGTGTGGCCCTGGATAATAAGGGTGGTTTGATCTGGTAAATCTGTAACAGGGGCGTGCCCGTGGATGAGGAGAATGCTGGTTCCGCTGTGACTGAACTCAAGCTCATAGGTGTAACCCGGGAAAAAGGCGGGAACGTCGCAGTTGCCGTAGACATAGCAAAACCTGGTTCCAAGGGAAGCAATCTCATGCTTGATCGTCAGGGGCTTGAAATCAGGCCCGGATCTACCGTATCGGGTGTCAAACAGATCTCCTGCCACCACAAGGGTGTCGTCTTTTTTCACCAGGGCTCTGACGGCCCGCCAGGTCGACAGGCTGCCGTGAACATCGGCCGTGACAATCAAACGTCCCATCATCAGCGCTCTTTGACGATGCGGAAACCCAGGCTGTTTCTTCGGGTAACGGGTTTATAATTGCCCCGGTAGGCGCTTCTGCAGTATTTCGGGGGTTGATGCCAGCCACCTCCCCGGAAGATTTTGTGATCGCCTCTGGTTGAGAGGGGATCGACAATATTGTCCAGATAGGTATCGGTGAAGGTACCCACCCGACCCCTCAGGATGTCCCGCCATTTGCAGGCGTCAAGGCACCACTCCTGAACGTTTCCATGCATGTCATAGATGCCCCAGGGGTTGGGCTCTTTCGTCTTCACAGGGTGGGGTCTCAGGTCGTCCGGAGGATCTTTGTAGCCGGAATTTGCGCAGTACCACCCCACCTTGTCAAGGGCCGGGTCCAGGGGTCTGCAGCCGTTCCCGGTCAAGGGACCGCTGGTAAAGGCCGTTGTTGTGCCGGCCCTGCACGCATACTCCCATTCGGCTTCCGTGGGGAGGCGATATTTTGTGGTTCCTTCGTATTGGTTGAGCACCCGGATGAACTCCACGCATTGCTCCCATGACACCGTGTCCACAGGGCAGTTGTCCCCGCACTCTGGAAAGGCAGACGGGTTGAACCCCACAAGGCGTTTCCACTGGCCCTGGGTCACCTCGGTTTCCTGGATGTAAAACCCCTTTGAAATGACTACGGTGTGAAGGGTCTCAGACCTGTCACGACCGGGTTCAGATTTTGGACTTCCCATGGTAAAACTTCCGCCTGGAACGGCAATAAACACCATGCCGAGAGTGTTGGTAAACGTCTCACAAGGGGCTTTTGCCGGAGAAAAAAGGCACACCAGGGTCAAAATGAGGGCATATCCTAATCCTGTTCGTTGTTTCATCTGGGGTTCTCCATCCTGTCTTCCATGACGACCTTTATGGAAATACTTGATTGTTTCAGAATTTATTGATAAATCATGTTGCAGCATTGTACCTGTATATAATAGATTTTCCAGTGGGACAAGAGGAGAAAAATCATGGTTAAAGATGCAAAGGATAATCCCCCGTCAACCTTTGGGGCAAGACAGAATCTGAAAAGTCCTGAAACCGATGATCGGAAGAAATCATCGTCATTTTTTAAAAAAGGCGACTTTTCCATGATTTTTATCGGAGCCGGTATCATCACGGTGATTGTCTTTGTGATGCTTTTCAGGTCAGACAAGGACAAGAGTATTGATTTGGCGGCTCCCCAGGTTGAAGTTCAAGCCCTTGAAGATCGTATTGGGGCCCTTGAAACCCTTGTAGCAACTCTGGAAAAGAGACCGGACACCACGGCTCTTTCCACCCCTTCCCTTGATTCGTACCAGGCAAGGGTGGAACGGGTGGAGGCGGCCCTTTCCATGAAGTTTGACCTTGTCGCAGCCAGGCTTTCCGTTCTTGAGAAGAAGATAGAGGGGTTTGAGCGCAGCAGCAAGGGCACTGCCAAGGCCGAACCTGCCCCCAAAGCTATTGCAGCTCCTCCCGTTAAAAAGGCCGTGTCAAAGTCGGAAACCAAAAGGCCCGAACCTCAAAAGTCGGCAGCGGGTACCGTCACCCACACGGTCAAAAAGGGCGAGACTCTCTACGGCATCAGCAGGGAGTACAATACCACCGTGGCAAAGCTTAGAGACCTTAACAAGCTGTCGGACAAGGCAGAGATTTTCCCCGGGGAAACCCTCGTGGTTCAACCCTAGGTTTTAACCCTAGGGTTGAATCAGCGGCGTCATTTTCCCCTGGCAGCCAGGATAAATTTTTCCACCAGTGTAAGGTCTTTTTTCCCCGGTGAAAGCTCGACCCCTGAGCTTACGTCCACCATATCCGGCCTTACGCTGGTGACGGCCTGGCGGACATTTGCAGGATCAAGCCCCCCGGCAAGGATTAACCAAAGGTTTGGGTCTCTGTTCATTTTGCCGGCCCTGTCCCATTCCCAGGAACGTGCATTCCCCCCGGGAAGCGTCCCCCTGCCGTCCTCCACAAGCAATGCCCAGGCGTCCCTGTAGGCTCCTGCCGTGTCAAATCCCGGTTTGTGTTCGGCAAAAAGGGCCTTGATGACCCTTAGACAGGATCTGGTGCCGGAGTCTGTTTTGGGTTTCCTGCCTAAGCTGATGTCGGACCCGATGCATGATCCGGTGTCTGACCCAACGATAGTTCTGGCAAGTCTTGAGACAAGCTCCGGGCTCTCCTGTCCGTGGAGCTGGACTGCCTTTAGCCTGCAGGCTTCCACCCTCTCCATGATGTAATCATAATCTGCATTGACAAAGACGCCCACGGTGATCGTTTCCGGGAGCAGGGCAAGGGTGATTTTTCGGGCCTGGTCAATTAAGAGATTCCTGGGACTTTTTTCAAAGAAAACAAGACCGATGGCTTCGGCACCAAGGGTCTGGCATTGTACCGCCTCAAGGGGATCGGTCAACCCGCAGATTTTCACCAGCGGTTTTTCCCTGGAATGTCTCTGGCTTGTTTCTAAAGATAGTTTCCCATAGTCCTCCCCATATTTTTCTTGAGGTTTTTCTCCAGTTTTTTCACCCCGGAGTTCCCGGATAAATGATTCGGTGTCAGGGGCCCTTACAATGCTTTCCCCCACCAGGAAGTTGAAGATTCCTGCGTCGATACCCCCCTTGATATCCCGCCTGGATGAGATGGTGCTTGCCGCAACGCAGACCATATCTTTGCTGAAAACAGACCCGCCGGTAAAAACAGGGGCAATACGACGGGCCAGGTCAGGATCGGTTTCAAGGGTCTCGAGGTTGCGGTTGTTGATCCCGATAATGGTGGCACCGGCCTTTAAGGCTGTTTCAAATTGTCCGGTGGAGTTGATCTCCACCAGGGGTTCCATGGCAAGCTCCCGTGCGAGGGCTATGTAGTCCCTTAATTCCCCTGGCTCCATGAGGGGGGTGATCAAAAGAACCGAGTCTGCCCCTGCTGCCCTTGCCTCGTAAATCTGAAACTCTGAAAAGATAAAGTCCTTTCTGAGGACGGGAAGCGTGGTCGCCCCCCTTACGGCCGTTAGATCGTCAAGGCTTCCCTTGAAGAAGTTTGATTCGGTCAATACGGAGATGGCGCTCGCCCCTCCCCGGGTGTAGAGGCGGGCAAGTTCAACAGGATCAAGATCCGGCCGGATAAGCCCCTTTGACGGAGATGCTTTTTTTATCTCAGCTATTATTCCCACCCTGTCCGGGGTGCTTTGAACCATGGCCTTGAGAAAATCGCCGGGGGTCTTCCTCCTTTCGGCCTGAGCCCGTAAACGGCCCATGTCCGTCTTACTGCGCAAATGGGCAACCTCCCGCTGCTTCAGCTCCTTTACCTCTTTTAAAAATCCTGAGATTGCCATCCTAACCATTCTCCCGGGTGAAACGAATAAGGTCGTCAAGCTTTGCCATGGCCCGGCCCGAATCGATGGCCTCTTCCGCCATCTTGATTCCTCCGGCAATATCCATGGCTGCATCCGATGCCATGAGGGCTGCGGCGGCGTTGATCAGAACGATGTTGCGCCCGGGGCCCAGTTCGCCTGCAAGAATTTTCCTTGTAATGGCCGCATTCATCCCTGCATCTCCACCCTTCAGGGCCGAAGGATCGGCATAGTCATCAAAGAATTCAAGGGGATCGAGGTCGTAGGAACGGATCATGCCGTCTTTCAGCTCGCTCACCCTTGTGGGGGCGCACACGGTGATCTCGTCCATGCCGTCGTGGCCGTGGACCACAAGTGCCCTGTGGGTTCCCAGGAGCTTGAGGGTCTGGGCAAACATCTCGGTGAGCTTTGGGTCAAAGACGCCCAGGAGCTGGCATCGTGCCGCAGCAGGGTTGGTCAAGGGACCCAGCATGTTGAATATGCTCCGGATGGCCACCTCTTTTCTTGCCGCTGCTGCATGGCGCATGGCCCCGTGGAATTTGGGGGCGAACAGAAAGCCGATGCCTATCTCGTTAACCGCCTCTTCAACGATCTCGGGATCAAGGTCAATGACGACTCCCAGCTCCTCAAGAAGGTCGGCGCTGCCGCATTTACTTGAGATGCTTCGGTTGCCGTGCTTTGCAACGGTTATGCCGCAGCCGGCCACCACAAAGGCCGTGGTGGTCGAGACGTTGAACGAGCCGGAGGAGTCCCCGCCCGTGCCGCAGGTGTCGACGCATTTTTTTTCAATGGTCTGGATTTTTGCCGCCTTTTTGCGCATGGCCAGGGCTGCGCCGTAAAGTTCTTCGGCAGTCTCTTTTTTGGTTGCAAGGGCCGCCATGAAAGCACCGATCTGGGCGCTGGTGACGGTGCCTGAGAAGATGTCTGAAACCATGGACGCCATGGCGTCGGCGGTCAGGTTCTCCCTCTTGATGATTTTATTTAAATGATCGGTGAACGTCATAATAATATTCCTGTTTGTAATCCTCTTTATAACCCATATGTCCTTACGGACACAACAAAGCATGAAGCTTGAATTAAGACTGAACTTTGTTTCTTGTCTCTTGTTTCAAGTTTCTTGCAGGCCTTTGATGAAGTTTCTGATGAGTCGTTTCCCAACGGTTGTCATTATCGATTCCGGGTGAAACTGAACCCCCTGGGTGGGGTGGGTCTTGTGGGCTAAGCCCATGATCTCGCCGTCGTCTGCTTCGGCCGTTATATGGAGGCAGTCGGGTAGATTCTGCCTTGATACGGCAAGGGAGTGGTAGCGCATGGCGGTAAAGGGTCGTGTGATTCCTTTAAAAATACCGGTGCCGTTTGCCGTGACAGTCGAGGTTTTTCCGTGCATGATGGTCCGTGCAGGGACGATGTCGCCGCCAAAAGAGGCTGCCAGGCACTGGTGTCCCAGGCAGACCCCAAGAAGGGGCAATCGGCCTGAAAAATGGCGGAACACTCCGAGGCTGATCCCGGCCCCCTGGGGGCGGCCCGGCCCAGGGGAAACCACAATGGCGTCGAGATCCATGGTTTCCAGCTCCTGGATGGTTGTTTCATCGTTTCTGAACACCCGGACGGTGGTTCCGGACTGCCTCAGGTATTGGACCAGGTTAAAGGTGAACGAGTCATAGTTGTCGATCATGGCAATTAGCATCTATACTCTCCTTTAACGGCAAGGGCCATGGCCCGTTCAACGCTCTTTGCCTTGTTCCTGCACTCCTCCAACTCCGAGCGCGGGTCTGAATCAGCCACAATTCCGGCTCCTGCCTGGACCGTGACCCGGCCGTTTTCCATCACCGCGGTCCGGATGGTGATGGCAAGGTCCATATTGCCTGAAAACGAGACGTATCCTGCGGCACCGCCGTAGATGCCCCTTGGTCGATTTTCCAGCCCGGAAAGAATCTCCATGGCTCGGACCTTTGGTGCGCCTGAAAGGGTGCCTGCGGGGAAGGTCGCCCGTAAAAGATCCCAGGCATCAAGGTCCTCTAAGAGATCGCACTGGATGTTGGATACAAGGTGCATCACGTGGGAGTATCGTTCCACCACCATGAGTTCCGTCACCTGGACGCTGCCTGTCTCGGCAACCCTTCCAAGGTCGTTTCTACCAAGATCCACGAGCATGAGGTGCTCGGCCCTCTCCTTTTCATCCTTTAAAAGTTCGTCTGCAAGGGCCCTGTCTTCCTGTTCGGTCTTTCCCCTCGGTCTTGTTCCGGCAATGGGCCGCAGGGTTGCCGCACCCCTCTCAAGGCGCACCATGGTTTCCGGCGAAGAGCCGGCAATGGTAAGTCCCTTGAAATTCATGAAGAACATGTAGGGCGAGGGGTTGATGTAGCGCTGGGCCCTGTACAGGATGACCGGATCAACCGGGGCGGTGCAGACAAAGGGCTGGGAAAATACGGCCTGGATGATTTCCCCTTCAACGATTTTTTGTTTGATCGCCTTAACCCCGTCAATGTAGGTCTGGGGGTCGGTTATGGCTGTAAAGCCGGGGGGGCGGCCATCCATCACGGGTGGTTTTTTTCCAACTGGGGTGTGGGCCCTGACCGATTGCGGGACTTTCGGAGCCTTGATTTGTTCAAGCAGTGCATCGAGATCCTTGCTTGCCGATTCAAAGGCCTTGACCGTCGTTTGTACTTTGCCACGGCCTGCTTGGTCAAGGTAGGCTATCTTCACGAGGGTGAGGGTGTGCTTCAAGGTGTCAAAGATCACCATGGCATCGGGAATTATGAAATGGGCATAGGCTGTGTCAGGGGCGAGGGCTACGGGGATCTTTTCAAAGAACCGGACCATCTCGTAGGTGAAATATCCGGTCAGCCCGCCCCAGAACCTCGGCAGTTCAGGCACCTCACAGGGGGTGTAGGCCCGGGTCAATTCCCTTAACACTGTCAAGGGGTCGTTGTTGTGGGCTATGGTCTGTTCTCCCTGTCTGGAATCGACCCGAACATGGTCAGAGAAGACACGCACCTCTGCGTGGGCTCCGATGCCAAGAAAGCTGTATCTCGCCCAGTGTTCACCGCCTTCAACGCTTTCGAGCAAAAAGAGCGGGGCGTCTTTGTCGTAGAATTTATCAAGAATCGATACAGGGGTTTCCGTGTCTGCAAGGATCTGGATGCAAAGGGGTACAACATTGCCGGTTTGGGCAAGTTCAACAAATCGTTCCCTGGTCGGGAATTGGTTTAAAATCATATTTTCTACTCTCTTTTTTAGAAAATTCCAGGCTCTTTGATAGACAGTATCTGGATCACGATGGCCGCCAGAATACAACTCTACTTTTACGCTGTCAAGCACAATGTTTCTACATATAGAAACATTTTTTTGTCCGTTATTTCGAATGTTAAAATGGTTTTACTTGACAGGATGGGGTCAAACCTTGATTATGACATTAAGCTCCATGAAGCATCTAATTAAATTCACATTATCTGCGCTTAATGTCATAATCAAGGTTTGACCCCATTGATTCCATTGATTGGACCCCATTGAAAGGATCAGTCTTGCTTCTAATTTACCCTCCATCGGGCAAAGCCTGTGAACCCCCGGCAGGCGTAGCCCTTCTTGCAGGCGCCCTCAAGCATCACAACATTTCCTGCACGGTCATTGACGCCAATCTCGAGGCCCAGCTTTATATTGCCCGGTCCAGCCGTCATTGCCGGGACAGGTGGACCCGAAGAGCCACAACCCACCTGGAGCGGAACCTGTCGGACCTGCGTGACCCGTCCCTCTATACCGGTGATGCCGGCAAATGCAGCAATAACGGTAAAAGCAACAGCAGCGACCGCTACCGCCAGAGGGTCATGGATGTAAACCGGGCAGTCGCATCCGCCCTTGATCCGAGATACAGGCTGACCCTTGCCGATTATGGAGATTCACAGTTAAGCCCCGTACAGAGCAGGGACCTTATTTCCTCGGCCGAAACCTTTGCAGTCAATCCTTTTTTTTCTTACTTTGAGAGCGTCCTTGCCCCGCAGATCGAGACGGTCAATCCATTTTATATAGGTGTTTCGGTCTGTTTCTTAAGCCAGGCCCTTACGGCTTTTGCCCTTGCCGGGTGGATAAGGTCCAAGTTTCCCGATGCCAGGATCATCATGGGCGGAGGGCTTATCACCTCGTGGATGAGCAGCCCCCTGTGGAACGACCCTTTCAAGGGTCTGGTGAATCTGATGGTCAGGGGCAACGGAGAGGGGGCAATCCTTGAGCTTTTTGGGGTGCGGCCGGATAAGGATGAGCGGTATACCCCCTGCTTTGATTTCTGCGACTGGGATGGCTATCTTGCGCCGGGCCGTATCCTTCCCCTTAGAACAGCCACGGGCTGCTACTGGAGCAAATGCAGGTTCTGCCCCGAAACGGCCGAGGGTGGTCGCTACCGCCCTGAAAAACCCCGGGACGTTATAGGCAATCTTGATTTCCTTTGCAACCGATACAGTCCCGACTATGTTCACTTTGTAGACGATGCCCTCAGCCCCTCCTTTTTGAGGGCCATGGCAGCACGCACCTTTTCCTTTACCTGGTATGGTTTTGTGCGCTTTACAAGGGACCTTGCCGATCCCGAATTCTGCGCCGCCCTTTACCGTTCCGGCTGCCGCATGCTGAAGCTTGGCCTTGAATCGGGAGATCAGGCGGTGCTTGACCACATGGGCAAGGGAACCGACCTTGAAACGGCTTCCATGGTTCTTGCTGCCCTAAAACAGGCGGGCATTGCAACCTATGTCTATCTCTTGTTCGGCACGGAATCCGAGACAGAGGCCGGGGCTGAAAAGACCCTTGACTATGTCGTTGAGCACAGCAGGGAGATAGGTTTTCTAAACACGGCGATTTTCAACCTGCCCAGATTCAGCCACGATGCAGAAGGGCTTGAGACGGATGATTTCTACGCCGGGGATCTTTCCCTCTATTTAAGCTTTACCCATCCCCTGGGATGGGAGCGAAGAAAGGTGAGACAATTTGTTGAACGGCGCTTTAAAAAACATCCAGCAATTGCACCCATTCTAAGGCGAGATCCTCCCCTCTTTACCTCCAACCACGCCATGTTCATAGCGATAGGGGTCAAACCTTGATTATGACATTAAGCGGGGGTGATATGACCTCAGGCAAATGCTTTATGGAGCTTAATGTCATAATCAAGGTTTGACCCCTATTGCAAATTAACATTTTTACATTTTTAAACCTTGACAGTTTTCATAATCAATCGATATATATGCAATATGGCAAGAGCATTGAGAATAGAATTCGAGGGTGCCTGTTATCATGTCCTTTCAAGGGGGAACAATCGTTGCCCTATTTTTCAAAGCCGGAAAGATTATCAAGATTTTCTCGAATTGCTTGAAGAAATGTCCGATCGTTTTTCTATCATAATTTACGCATATGTTTTAATGGGCAATCATTATCATCTCCTTCTGAAAACAATGGAAGCCAACCTTGCCAGAGCTATGCAGTGGTTCGGCACAAGCTACACAAGGAGGTTCAACATAAGGAACAGTCAAAATGGTCATTTGTTCCAGGGCCGGTTCAAAAGCATACTGGTGGAAAATGATTCCTATTTTATGGGGCTGTCACTTTACATCCATCGAAATCCCATTCGTGCCGGGATGGTCAAAAGATTGAGTCAGTATGAGTGGAGCAGTTATCTCAGTTATGCCTATGCTGGCAGACAATTGTCTTGGCTGAATACGAATTATATTCTCTCCCAGCTGGGAGATGGCGAGGAGTCTTACCGACTGTACCGTGAAAAGGTTAACAACTACAGTGATGAAGCTCGATCTGTTTGGGACGATGTTAAATTTGGCTTTATTTACGGCTCCCAATCTTTTATCAAGCATATCAAAGAAAAATACCTGCCAGATCATCAGGACCGGGAACTCCCTCAATTGAATCAATTGCTGAAGGACCGAAATCCAGAAGAACTGATCCATGAAATGGCCCAGATTTTGGATTGTGATATTCAACATTTCAAGAAGGCCCAAAGGCTTATGGGCGATGATTGTGATAAAAGAGATGTAATTATAACACTATTGGGGGAAGTCGGGTTGTGGAATAACCAGAAACTCGGTGAACAGTTTGGATTGACTCATTCATCAGCCAGCAGAAGGTTGAGCAGGGTCCGGGGAATTCTTAAAAACAAAAAAGAGGGTCCAGTAGCGGAATACTACAATATGGTAAAGAAATGCTTAGGGGTCAAACCTTGATTATGACATTAAGCTCCATGAAGGATCTAATTAAACTCATATTGTCTGGCTTAATGTCAAAATCAAGGTTTGACCCCTCAACTCTGACCATTGGGATATGTTAACACCATGTATGTACCCCGTGAACCAATTAATGCGTTTTCCCACATGGCCGGAGCTATTTTTTCGGTCATCGGTCTTACACTACTTGTTGTTGAAGCTGCCCTCAAGGCCGGTGTGTGGCACATTGTTTCGTTTTCTATCTTTGGATTTGCCCTTGTTCTCATGTATACGGCAAGCACGCTCTACCACGCCCTGCATCTGTCTCCAGCCGGACTTTTAAGACTCAAGCGTTTTGATCATATCATGATTTTCATGCTCATTGCAGGCACTTACACGCCCATCTGCCTTGTTCCTCTTCGGGGACCCTGGGGATGGACTCTCTTTGGCACTGTCTGGGGCATAGCTCTTGCCGGGGTAATTATCAAACTGCTTTTCATCAACATTCCAAGATGGGTGTCAACAGCCATTTATCTTATCATGGGGTGGCTGTGCGTCGTTGCCATATATCCCCTCTTGGTAACCCTGTCAGCCGGATGTCTTTTCTGGCTTGGGTTAGGTGGGTTTTTCTACACCCTGGGAGCAGTTATCTATGGCTTAAAACGCCCCAATCCATGGCCGGATATTTTTGGTTTCCACGAAATCTGGCATTTTTTTGTTCTTGCCGGGAGCTTTTGTCACTTCTGGGTTGTGTTCCGCTATCTCACTTTTATGTAGGTAAGGTTTGACCCCATTGTTTCATTGGCTTAATGTCAAAATCAAGGTTTGACCCCATTGTTTCCATTGTTCCAGGAATATCTTGACAGAACCTCGGCCTCTGGTAGTATCATGAATTATGAAAATTCTGAAAAAAAGGCGTTCCCCTGACATGATAGAGAGCCTGCCGGGTTTGTTCCACGGGGGAGTCTCAATACCTTTGCCCAGGTCTTTGGTCCGGCCCTTGTCCATTCTTTTATCCTTATTCTTTGTCCTTGTGGCTTGCGGCATGGCCATGGGGGCAGATCAAGGCGGAGATGATAAAAATAATGCTGGAAATAATGTTAAAAACAATGACAAAAAAAAGGTCTATGAGATAGAGGTCCAGGGACCTGTGGAACCCGGCATGGCCGTATTTCTGGAAAGGGCCCTTAGCGTTGACGATTCAGGTGATGCAGTTTTTGTTCTCAAGATGGACACCTTTGGGGGCAGGGTGGATTCGGCTCTGGCCATTGTGGACCTCCTTGTCAACACCCGGGGCCGAACCATAGCCTTTGTGACCAACAAGGCCATATCGGCGGGCGCTTTGATCTCGCTTGCCTGCAACGAACTTGCCATGAAAGAACATACCACCATTGGTGACTGCGCTCCGATCATGAACTCCAGCGAGGGTCCAAAGATGATGGGAGAAAAATTCCAGTCCCCCCTGCGGGCAAAGTTCAGATCCCTTGCCAAAAGAAACAACTATCCTGAATCCCTGGCCGAAGCCATGGTAAGCGACCATATCGAGGTCTATGCGATTACTGCTGCAGGCAAGACCAGATACATGGATTCAAGGGAATATGAGGATCTCACTGACGACGAACGAGGGGCCATCACCTTAAAAAAGACTGTTGTTTCCAAGGGAGAACTTTTGACCATGGATGCAATTGAAGCAGAGCGCCTGGGATTTTCCAGAATGACGGTGGCAACGGTTGAAGAGATGCTCGACCGAATGGAACTTGGCGAATACGAGGTCGTCCCCATTCATCAGAGCTGGTCAGAAACTTTTTTCAGGTTCATCACCAAAATTTCGCCCATTCTCATGATGATCGGCCTTGGAGCCCTTTATACGGAGATCAAATCCCCTGGATTTGGTTTGCCAGGAGCCCTTGGCATCGTCTGTCTTGGACTTGTTTTTGCAGGCCAGTATCTTGTTGGCCTTGCCGATCACACTGAATTTCTCTTGATTACCCTGGGCATGGTATTTTTTGCAGTCGAAATCTTTGTGCTGCCGGGTTTTGGCATATCCGGCATTGCAGGAGTTATTCTGATAGGGACAGGCATGGTTCTGGCCCTCCAGGACTTTGTCATCCCGGATCCCCAGCTTCCCTGGCAGGGTGAGCTGTTAAAGGCAAACCTGATTCAGGTGCTTTCCTCGTTTATAGTCGGGCTTTTCCTTGCCCTTGGCGTTGTCAGGTTTCTTCTGCCCCGATTATCCAGGGTGTTTGAAGGACCTTATCTTGCCGCAACCCTTAAGGATTCCCATGCCGACTCCATGGAGATTCGGCGGGCAAGGGCTGGGAACAGGGGAGTTGCAATCAGTTCTCTTCGTCCCGCTGGAAAGGTTGAGATTGACGGCGAACTCTTTGACGCCGTGTCCCAGGGGGAGTTCATTGAACGGGGAACCTCGATTCAGGTCCTCATGATCCAGGGCAATCGACTTATTGTCGGCCAGGAGGAGCGAAAATGACCGGTTTGACCTTTCCCCTGGTTCTTCAGCTCGTGGGGGTTGCCATCATCATCGTCGAGATCATCATTCCGTCCGGAGGCATTATCTCCATTCTTGCGGCTCTGGTGTTCGGGTATTCCCTATACATTGCTTTTACACAAATATCACCGGGAATGGGAATGCTCTTTGTCCTGGCCGACATGATCATCATTCCGGCGTTTGTCTACGTGGGTTTAAAGATGATTGCACGATCGCCGGTTACCCTCAGATCAACCCTGTCCAGGGCTCAGGGAGTCGTCTCAGAGGAGCCGGGAATCGAGGGGTATGCCGGTAAAGAGGGCTTGGCCAGAACTGATCTCAGGCCAGCAGGTTTTGCCGTGATTGATGGACGCCGGGTGGATGTGGTTACCCGGGGAGAGTATATATCTAAGGATACCCCCATTGTAGTTCATGGGATTACGGGCAATCAGATTATTGTCAGAAAAAAAAGTACAACCTGAGTATTTAATCAATAAAAGCTGTATCAAATAACTGTATTAATTAAGGAGAGCTGTCATGGAATTTACCACAATTGTGGTTGTTTTACTGGTCATTGTCTGTATTGTTGTGCTTTTTTTCATCGGTTCATCCATCTCCCTGTGGGTGCAGTCCCTGGTGTCTGGAGCAAGGGTAGGGCTTTTGAACATCGTGTTCATGCGTTTTAGAAAGGTTCCCCCAAAGCTGATTGTCACCTCAAAGATCATGGCGGTAAAATCAGGGCTTGATATTTCCACCGATGATTTTGAATCCCACTACCTTGCAGGCGGTGATGTCTCAAGGGTGGTAATGGCCCTGATTGCCGCAGACAAGGCTAATATCGATCTTCCCTTTAACAGGGCCGCCGCCATCGACCTTGCCGGAAGGAACGTTCTTGAGGCCGTACAGATGAGCGTCAACCCCAAGGTTATCGAAACTCCGCTCATTGCAGCCATGGCCAAGGACGGCATCCAGCTTAAGGCCATTTCCCGGGTGACAGTCCGGGCAAACATTGACCGCCTGGTGGGCGGGGCAGGGGAAGAGACCATCCTGGCAAGGGTAGGCGAGGGCATAGTAACCACAATAGGTTCTGCCATTTCCCACAAGATGGTGCTTGAAAATCCTGACCTTATCTCCAAGACGGTTCTGAGCAAGGGCCTTGATTCCGGGACTGCCTATGAGATCCTCTCCATAGATATCGCAGATGTGGATGTGGGCAAGAACATCGGGGCGGAGCTTGAGACCGACAGGGCTGAGGCCGACAAGAAGATCGCCCAGGCAAAGGCCGAGGAACGAAGGGCCATGGCCTATGCCATGGAGCAGGAGATGAAGGCCAGGGTCCAGGAGATGCGGGCAAAGGTGGTTGAAGCAGAGGCCCAGGTGCCCCTTGCCATGGCCGAGGCGTTCCGGGAGGGCAACCTTGGAATCATGGACTACTACCGCATGAAAAACATGGTTGCAGACACGGATATGAGGCAATCCA
>Ga0265295_1002838_pt1 | contig 26364 bp, 18 predicted proteins | sample Munlansysbiofilm_FD_192503 | JGI IMG/M metagenome (GOLD analysis project Ga0265295, IMG submission 192503) | Leachate microbial communities from a municipal landfill in Southern Ontario, Canada - Methane capture system biofilm | ecosystem: Engineered > Solid waste > Landfill > Unclassified ... | reverse complement strand
GTTTGATTCTGGTTCATGATTTCCTCCGAAATCGCAATGATCTTAGAGGCTGGCAGCTTGCGCATAGCTCGCCAACCCCTGCCTGTCCATCAGGCAAGCGGAGCTATCACCGAAGTGATAACCCCAATTGCCCAATGGACGGGGTAGGGGCCGGGGCAACGGGTAATCACCCCGTACTGACAAAGGATTGGTTCCTTCACCAGTACCGGACTGTTACCGAGTTACCGCTGTTTTGCAGATAAAACAATTAGTAAAGAGCTACGGGGCCGTCGGGCAAAGCCCCGTTTATGTATTGGGAGTGAGTTATTTTCTGTTTGTAGGCGGTGTCAATTGAGGTTTTTGCCCGACCTCACGTGCGATCCTTTCTCGCTGCCGGCAGTGCAGTGGGGGATCTGATCCCAAACAGCAGCCTTCAACCAAGTTGAGTGCTGCTGTTTGGGAATGACCTGGTAGGTCATTCCCGGAAGAAACGGCATGTAGCCGTAGGTTGTGAAATTTGCCTCCCTTAAATGAAATTTGGTGCAATCAATGTAACGATGATCAATATTGTGGGCATCATTAGCACTGATGTGCCACTTGCCACTACACAATGCGTGTTGAATTTGTAGTGATTTCGAAATGGCGAGGTTTGTTTCCACCATTCGTATGAAACAAGACCAATTCCGGCTCCCGCGGCTGCAGGAAACACCATCAGCTTTATTGCCAGGCTTGGGTCATCGAAAGACATTCCGTACAATAAAAGCAATGCTCCGTAGATCACGTTCATCACAAACATGCTGAAATACCAAATTGTTAACTCTCTTTTGAATATCATTTCAGTTCTTTCTGACAAGATAAATCACATACATTCCCCCGATTATAACCATCGGTGAAACGATGCCGCCAAAAACTGTTCCAAAAAGGAATGCTATGATTTTCTCGTTCATTCTCATTTTCCTTTTTTCTCGATTGCGGCGTTGCGCCGATTTACTTCAGCCCGGACAATGGCCAGGCTCTGATTACCACCAGCCCCAATTACCCACCGGTTTTGATTCCGTAGATAATGAGGTCGGTAGCATTTGCGTTTTGAATTGACGCGCTTATCCATATTCAGGATCCAGTTGTTTGAAGCCACAAGGAGAAACCACCCAAAAGGAATTGCTACGGGGATTGTAAATCACATCCCCACAACTCATTGATGTGTGATACAGCCCGGCGCCTTCAATAAGCGACCGGGCCTCCCCGTTGGGTGACCAGACATCGCCTTGCATAAGCCGGTATAAATCATCAATTCCTTCGGCTTCAAACTGGCCAAGATAGCGGTGGGTCACTGGAATGTCCTTGATCGTTATGCGGGCGATTTCTCTCTCGTGAAGAATGTGGAGCGAGTAAAACACCAGGTACTGTGTCGCGCTCAATTTAATCTTCCCGGATTGAATAAAAGTAAAACGGATCTCCGGTCAGAAGATTTGTGCCGAAGAATATCCCCTCGTCGTTTAGTTCAGGATCAGACTCTGGAAACAACATTGATCCATCTTCAAACTTAATTCCTGGAATGGTGCTGTCGCCCCTGAAAACAGGACATTTCACCTTGATCCCAATCAGGGCTTTCAGATCATCAAGGTCAGCCGTATGTACGTCCTGGTCTGCTGGAAACTTGACTGATATTGCGCCAGGACCATTTCCTTCGGGGTCTTGCGACGGGAACAAAATCGCCGACTCGAATGTGATGCAGATGGGATATTGGTGCGGAAGGCACTCTCCCCAACTTTCATTTTCCATCTGTTTTGCGTCCATAAATGCGACGCTTTGCAGTTTTTCGCCGATAAACATTGTATTTTCCTCCATTTGAAATTAATAAAAACTCGCCGGTGCGAGCTTTTTTTATAGAAAGATGATAATTTCATGGAGTATAAGGTTTGTGAATAAGAATAATAGCGACCACCACCTGTGCTTTTCTGAGACGCGCATTAGGTTACGCACTGAGACGGGTGCGTATTTTTTGTAAAAATAGTGAAAAGTAAACAGGTGGTGGGAATTGCTCCGGCAGGACTCGAACCTGCGTTTTGCCTGGAAACAAATTATCTTTGCTGCCTGACAAAACCGATGCTACCCTTGCGGAGCGGCAATACTAAATCAGGTAAATTGTACAAACCACTGCGCTTCAACCACGGTCATGGGAGAAGAAAACCGAATCTCGTTGTATCTATCTGTGTCCGGAAGTTCGCTTAATACAGCTGCATGTCCAGACTTGATAATAAACTCTCTCAGGTTATCCCATTGGGCTGTTTGACTGAACCGGCCTTGAATTTTGATCCGGTCGCCGCGTCTAATGGTGTTTGGTTTGGGTTTGCCGTTTTTGCCGAGAAGTTCAATGGCAATGTCACCGATTTTTCCATCGGTAAGCTGCACAGTTATGTAGTGAGGTCGGCGTTTCGGGCGATTCCCGTTTTTTTGCAGGATTTTGGTGTGTTCGTCGTATACTGCCAGACGAATGAACCCGTGGCCCGCATAGGCCCACGTGGCTGCAACCACTCCTTCGAGAAGTGCCGAATTGGTGTTATCCCAAACTAAATCGTTGTAATCTGTTTTGCTGAGACCATCCAGACTATCTTTTTCGATTGGAATGAGGCAGGTCATTGGTCGTTGTAATTTTGCTATGCCGACGATTTCGGCCAGTTTTGGTTGTTCTTCGATCAAATCTCTGCGCTTGCATTTTGTCAAAAAGTTTTCGAGAGTTTCTGCACGATCAAAATCTGCGATGTAGCCGCTGATCTGAATGTGTTCGCCCCGAAGTAAGTTGAACGGCCTACCGGCAACCTCGCCATCGCGAAAAGCAATGGTGATGCGGGCTGGTTTTTTGTCGTCTTGTCCGCTTTCCTGGTCCAGTTCAACCCTTGCGAAAATAGTGTCATCTCCGGGTACAGGGCTGGGCCAGATTTTATAAACTTCTCCCTGGATACTTGCCGTGTTGGCGTTGAAGCGTTCCGGGGTGTGTTCCATTGACGTACGGACAGTTTTTTTAACCTTTGTTTTTGTGGCTGATGCAGTAGTCATGTTGGTTCTCCATTGTAGTGTTATGTGAATTGAATTTTTTACTAATTGAAATTTTTGTTATATGAAATTTATTATTTATGTTTAGATTGTTAAGGTTCAGGTAGGCACCGGTCTGCGAAGAATACTGTGACATCTTCGGCATTTTCAAAGTTTTGAGAGGTCTGGTGAGACCTCTCGGCAGCGACCTGGAGAAGGTGGCGGTTACATGGGCTTCGCAACCGCCACCTTTCAGGTTTAGGTCGTTACCGGTTCCCGTTGAGCAAGTTCAGCAATGCACTTGCTCTTGAGGTTTTGCTCAACAAAGCCGACCGGAGAAAAATAGTGGCCTGCTGCAGGTTGTTTGCCTGCATAGTAGCTGAGCGCATCAACACTTACGGCTGCTAAATTTTTCCCTACGTGTTTCGGGGAGACGTTAGCGGTGTTGGGGATCACAAATTCAGATGGTGGCTGTGAGCTGGCCTGTGCGACCGGGGACGCTTCCTGAACACGTGCCTTTGTGGGCAGTGGTGTTGCAGGGGTTGGCGTCTGCCTGGTCGTTTTATCAGCAGCAGGAACTGCGGCAGCCCTTTGGACTTGCTTCGTCTCTGCGGCCTGTTGGCCAGTTGTAGAGTCTGCCGGTTTGTTCCAGGGTTCACTGGGCTGGACCGTTTCAAATGATCTGTTGCCCATGTATACTGATTCCTGAAATCCGAGCTGACTGACTGCGTGGCCGATCATGTTTGTCACGGCTCCTTTGAGGGCGTATTCAAAGCGTTGGTTTTCGCTTCCACCTGTTGCGTGGACGGTAAATTCATTCCGTTTGCCCTCATTGTCTACCAGGACGTACCAGAAAGTTCCGTCTTTGATCAGCGCGCCATGCCAGTTGAATTTGTTCCCCTCGTTGATGTCCCACATCTCGATTGATCCCGGATCGTAGGAGTACCCCCAGCCTGTTCCGCAAAGACCAAATACTGTGTTCAGGCAGTGCTTCATGTGGCCTGCATCAATTTCTGTCAATCTTGCAGCTCCGGGGAGCTGCCCGTATGCGGTTTCGGGAAGGGGCTCGTCTAACTTTTTCCGTAGATCATCGACGGATAAACCGGTGATGGTTTTCATCTTCGAGTATTCCATATAACCTCCTTGCCTCGATTAGAAGCGTTAATATAAAAAACGCCCCCAGCGCAGTGGGGGCGAGACGTTTGAGGATTTCGTCGTCTAGCACCTGCTGCGCCGTAACCGAGGTAAAGATACCTTCGTGTTAAGGTGCTGTATTCTGTCCACCGGGATTCGGACCCGATAGCGCCAAATTTGCAGGACAGCTGCATCCCTCCAAAAAGAAGAGGATTTTAGAGACAATTGGTATATTGTCTCTAAAATATGCAGCTCGACGAAAATTAGAATAGTTTGTCCGCTTGATTATTTATGCGTTACTTGATGTACCCCAGTAAGGCGGGACAACTTCCTGCCTTTCTGGAGTACACCAAATATCATCATAAAAGATACAAGGTTTCTCTTTTTCCGAAGTTCGCTTTTAAGGAGCTGTTTGCGAATAACCTCGTGAGTCAAACGCAAGACTGGCTTTGGGGATTCGAACCCTGCAGACCGTGAAATCAAACCAGTGGGTGATGCGTGTAAAGTGCTGTTTAAAAAAACTTGCGAAACATCGGACGATAAATTGTCCTGGTGCTCGCAAGCGCGGGTAGTCTTATGGAGGCGTGTTTTCAATAACCTTGTGAGTCAAAGAATTCACGAAATATTCAGTTGATGAATACATTCTACAAGAGATACGTATGGTTTGTCAAGTCAAGGAAATGCGTTTCCGGTGATTCTCCGTAAAAAATTCATAAATCCAGTTGGGCCAATGGATATCTATTACCGTGTAATTCGATCAATCGCAGCTTCATTGAGCGCAAAATCATATCCTGGGCGTCCTTAGGGAGTTGATTGAACATATCCATAACCTGTTTTGTACACAATACATGGTGAGGATCCTCGGCCGGGGATGATAGGTGTAGCACGTTCAACACTTCAAAGCCAAACACAGCAACCAATTTGTGTATGTCATTCATTTCTCGCGGAGTCGCCCCAACGGGATCAGTCCACGATGAAAATGTGGACTGGGAGATGCCAATAAAGGCAGCCAGAGACTTGCCATCGTTAAGTTCTTTATATTCCTTGTTTTTCTGTTTCAACCATTGGGAGAATTGGATTTGTATGGCTTCTGCCAGGCTTATATCTAGTCTGAATTCATACAAAATGTTTTTCATGCGTCCATCAGCATCAGCTGCGGCTTTTTCACGCATGAAGTAGGTGTACCATGCCACACAAAAGGAGTAGGGGGCATCAAAACAAGCCTGCTCTGCTCGCACAGCTTCAAAGAGGGGAAATTGAATACCGCTAGTGTGGTGATCTATTTGGCATAATTCCCTCATTACAACGTCAGTGTAGTCCCTTTCCTCGGCATCGCTTCCAATGCCGTCAAGAGGATATGCCTGCGGTCGTTTCCCGTCTTCTACGCGATATTTCTTATACATGCAGGTTTCATACTCAAGGTCCAGGCGAAACAAGCCCCAATACGTTCCTGTGTCGGCAAGGGACAGATACTTGTACAACACAAAAATATTGTCCTCATACAGCGTGGACCATCCGAGTTGAGTTAGCTTGTAAAACAGGAAGTTGAGCAATAGTTGACGTTTTTGCTTTGCCGGCATGTTGTGGGTGAATTTGGCGTTTGTGGTGGGAGAGATCATTGATTTCTTTTCCCTTTTATCTTGAGTAGTCTTTTGTGATAGCCGGGGAGAACCAAAGCATATACTTTGGACAGATTTCCATCGACAAGTCTGCTGTATAGTCTTTCGTTCGTTGCTTCGATATTTTCCAGCGAGGACGTAGAAGTGATGACGGTTGGCAAGCGTGCGCTATGTCTGTGGTTTATGAGCTGAAATAGTTTTTCTTTTGCCCATTCCGTGGCGTTTTGCGAGCCGAGATCGTCCAGGATCAGCAGGGGAACATCTCGTACCTGGTACATTATTTCATCGTATGTGTTGCTGCTTTGCTTGCTGAAGGTGGCGCGTAGATGGTCCAACAGGTCAGGTACGACAATAAACATTGTCTCAATCCCTAAACCGTTGCAATAATTACCTGTCGCCGCTGCCAGGTGCGTTTTACCAGAACCGATAGGTCCGATCAATACAAGCCAACCGTTTGGTTTTTCGGCGTAAGCAATACAGGCCCGGTAGACGTGTTGTAAATTCTTCAATTCTTCGTCTTTCAAACCCTCGTCCTCTCGGCCCAAAAACGAGGAAAAGGTTTGGTGTTCGTGTAAATGCAATGAGGACAGCAAAAATTGATTGCCGGCAAGAGCTTTTGGGTTTCTGTAGTCTGGTGCGTTGATATGGATGATCGTGGATTTTTCGGTATCCTGCAACCGTGATTTGATACGGCCATCGAGACGGTCGATGTTTTCGTTGCTGGTCACGATAGTAGGCAGGTTATTGACATAACGATAGTTGATAATCTGAAACAGCTTTTCTTTTGCCCATTCAGTGGCGTTTTGGGTGCCGAGATCATCAAGCACAAGCAATTTTACGGTCCTCAATTCGGTGAACCGGTCTTCAAAATTGGCCTCTTTGCTGCCATAAGAATTCCTCAGCCAATCAAGCAGGTCCGGAACTGTCAGAAATATTGTGGGAATTCCGATGTCTACAACAAGATTGGCGACGGCAGCTGCAAGATGTGTTTTACCGCACCCATACTTGCCTAATAGCACCAGCCAACCATTTTCAGGGTGCGAGGCGTAATTATGCACAGCTTCGTAAGCATCTTCTAACGATTTCTTTTCCCGGTCTGACAGGTGAGAGTTTCCTTGTATTTGAAATGTTTCAAATGTTTTGTCTGAAAACGCACCCAGGTTGGATAATTCGTATAGCCGTTTTCTTTCCAGTTGCCGCACATCTCTCTGCCGGCATTCGCACACTACCATCTTGCCATAGTCGGGGTGGGTGAGGGGGACGTCTTTGTACACAAAACCGATACCATGACACACCGGGCAATCCTGATCACCCAGGCTATGTTTGATTGGTTCCGGCGCCGGCTTCGATGGCTCGTCGGCTTTATTCCACGAAGCGGGTAATTTAGTTGAATTTGAGAGTACATCTTTGATATTGTCGGGCATAATATGGTACCTGGCCTTTGATTTAGAATATGTGGGATTGACCTTCAACCAGTGTGTCCCTGGCCCGATTGTAGCGGAAACCTTCCTCTTGGAATTTGAGCAATCCTTCTTTTTCCCAGCCTCTTGCTGTCAATTCTTCTATCACTTCATCAGTAAGATCTTCCGATCCTTTCCCCATAAAGATTTGTTCAATATCGTCCATGCTGACCGTAGAATTCGTTGGAGGTGTGGGTGCAGCTGTCTCGACTATTTTCGTGTTTTGCCGCCGTTTTTTGTTGTTGCGGTTTGCCATGCCCGATCTCCTGGTGTGTAATGTTAGCCTGAATCAATAATACTACATGCTGCTCTGGGTTGGGACTGACAATTTAGCCAGATCCACTAAAAACCTTTTGATTATTTCTTCAACAAATATTTTTATCCAATTTTCTCTACCGTACATTAGCAATAGCCTCAAGGGTTTGAAAGTAGAAAGAAGGCTCAAAATAAAGGTCTTTCTTCAAAACATATTTGAGCCAATCCAACCCCAGTCGAAACAGGCTTTTATCAATTCTATCAGTACGATCAATCAAGCCAGTTTTCTGTGAAGCCACCACCGCAATGCCTTGGGTAACAATCCAAATATAGGCCAAGCAAGCAGCGATCAACATGCGGCTGATCCGTTCAGGGTTAGATAGATGGCTTTTGTGAACATGAAAGCCACGGCTTTTTTGATCGGAGAAGAAGGTCTCAATTTGATAACGTTTCCGATAGTATTTGCAAGCCTGGTACGGATTTTCAATATTGCTGATCAAATAGATGGGTTTTTGATACTGACTACCCCACCACCCAATCAGGTTTACCTGAATATTGCCATTCTTCGTGAAATCAACTTCTGAACAATGAAATACTCTTCCTTTTTGCACCGGATAGGTACCAATTGGCTGATCTTGCGCATAAATCTGCGGCGAGGTACGCAAAACATACTGCCAATTGGTGTTTTCCCGAATCCAGAGAAGCATTTCTGTGGTGTCATACTCTGCATCGCCCAGCAAAATGACTTCGCTTTGTGCTGGCAACAGGGGCAAGACTTTTTCTAATACTTCGATATGCCTTTGGGCAGTAGTATGGCCTTTCTTGCCCTTGTAAACAATCCAGGCAATCGGCAAAGCTCGTTTTTTGTATAGCACGCCAACCATCAACACCATACAACCACGCCCGATTTGACTGCCGTCCATCGCTAAAACTAAAGGCGATGATGATAAAGCTTCCAGAATTTGCCGGGCAAAGGGCATGTAGATCACATCGGTATCGATTTTTTCATTCTTGACAAAGCGTCTCAAACGCATTTCGATGCTCTTTTCTTTGGCTTCGGCAGGAACCTCTGCACTCATCGTTGATAATTGCGCATTGCGACTCAACACAATGCCTGTAACCATCATTGCCAGCGTGACAACATGCCCTGGATGAGACAATTTCATCATTCCCTTGAATGTTTTCAATACTTTTGTGTATACTCTATGTTGATCAGTCATTTTGTTTCACTCCTTTGGTTTTGTCACCGTAGAGTGTACTCTATGACTGATCTTTTTTTATAAATGTACGGTAGAGAATGTTTGACAAGGATATGCTAGCAGCGACTAAGGCAATTGCACTACGAAAAATTCAAACAACCCCGAATTTTAAAGCATTGATGGAAGAGTACGCCTTGACGACTGGAACAGGAAGAAATCTCTTGTGGAGTGTAGTCGTGTCGATTGGCCACCAAATGCCATCGCATGATTCGAGAGGGAGCAAAGCGGCCTACGCAGCTATAGGACTGATAACATTATCTAGCATCATCATGGCAGGTATTCGTGTATTTGGAAATTAATAGTGAGAAGGATCAGGTGGAGCGATTCCCGGTGCACCGCGGTTTGTGGTAACAACAAGGTCGTAATCGGATTCGCCTCATTTTCACGGGCAATACTGACACGCCGAAGAACGGGACACCCTTGATCGCATAGTGGGTCAATTTCGAACTCAGCAACTGGGAGATATAAGCAACGAAGCAACGAGCACGGTCATCACATTGGCAAACTCGGCTGCCTGCTGGTCCAGCCCGGGCACATCCAGATCAGAGGAAAAGACCTTGGACAGGAACAACCCCACCAGGCCGGCCAGGTTGAGCGCTGCGCTCCAGATCTGGGCGGTATCATCCTTGACCACCCCGGCCAGTTTGAGGATGTTGATCAGCACGGCGATAAGAGCCGCAAAACCCAACAAGGTACCCCATTGCACTACCAACGAATCAAACATACAAACCTCCTTCACTTTTGCTGCTATGACTTATCATATATGCTCCCTCTTGGATCCTAAAAGATCCGTTTTAGGGCAACATTATTTCTCATAATAAGTTTTTGATGCAATGCGTGCAATGCGAGATGATCCTTCTCGGTGCTATAATTAATTCAATTAACTGTGTGTAAATAGGTTATTTGGGAGGCAAATGGTGGACACTGAGTTTTATACAGCTGAGGAAATTGCTGAGTATTTACGACTTCCACTATCGACAGTATACAAATTAGCTCAAGATGGAAAGCTTCCGGGTTTTAAAGTTGGAAGACATTGGCGGTTTCGAAAAGAAGCGTTTCAAGATTGGATTAGGAAGCAAGAAGATACTTCTTTGACTGCAATTTAATAAACCATGGAACTCTACATTGAATAATAAATATGGGTGAATTTAAGAATCAGTACAGCAAGACAAAAACTCTCATCAGTCCTTTACGCTATCCTGGGTCAAAGCGGGGATTGGTGGGCTATATTATGGAAGCTATTTCGCAAAATTCTCTAAAACCCACACTATATGTTGAACCATTTGTGGGTGGCGGTAGTGTGGTTCTTAACTTGTTGAATGAGGAGTTAATTGAAAAGGCGATCCTTGTAGATGTTGATCCTTGGATAACCAGCTTTTGGCAAACAGTGTTTTTTGACAAAGAATGGCTAATTGGAAAGATCCAAACAGTTGAGGTGAGTCTTGAGAACTGGAATAAATATAAAAATTCTGACCCCCAAACCATTCGTGAACAAGCGTTGACCTGCTTTTTTCTTAATCGCACAAGCTTTTCAGGAATTTTGGAAGGGCGTGCTGGTCCACTTGGAGGGCGAGATCAGAAATCAAAATACAAAATCGATTGTAGATTCACCCCAACAACTCGAAACACGCTTATTGAACGAATAGAACAAATTGCAAAGCTAAAAGATCAAATTTATGGCATTTGGAACTGTTCTTGGGAAATAGCCTTTGAGAGGATCCGCAAAGAACAAACTGAAGGGAAATTGCCTCTTTCAGATTTGTTTATTTACTTGGATCCCCCGTTTTTTGAAGAAGCTGATGCTTTGTACCGATATTATTTCTTGGAAGAAGATCATCGGGCATTAAGAGATTATTTAATGACGCTACGTGACAAATGGCTTCTTAGTTATGATTCGGCTGAGCAAGTCCAGGCTTTATATGGTGAAGCAATCAAGAATGGTACAAACGGTACACAGCATCATGATATCGAGCTGCATTACAGCATTGCTAAAGTTTCGAAAAGAAAGAAGGGCAAGGAAGTGATCATCTCAAATTTGGATAAGCTGCCAATATCACCATTATCCAATTCCAATGAGAAGAAGGAGAGTTGAAAAATGTTGAATGCAAATGAAATCTTAAGTCATGACCCTTTAGCAAAAATAATTCAACCGAATAATTTCATCGGCTGGACTTTTTCGATTGATTATGAATACGCTTTGGTTATGACCAACGATTTATGGAAAGCGAAAGCTTTGGGGGTTCCGCATAATTGCTTCTTGATTGCAACTTCTATTGATCCAGAACATTTTGGTCAAACTACTGAACAAGACAAAGAGATTATTCTGTTGCGAGTGCTTGGTTCAACAAAATTGCCGCAGGATGATGATCTTGTTCGAACAAAAATTGATTTCTTTCAGCAACGTACAAGTGTTTTTGGTAATGATACTGAACGAGAGATTGATGACCTTACACAAAATCAATTGCAATTTGGGGGTCTCAAATGCCGGGTATTGGGGACATTTTACACGTCGGATGGTGAGCTCTGGCTGGGTAGTGATCTTGAATCATTTGCTACAGCCTCTCGTTTCAATGTCTATCGTCCACATGGTGATGCGCTTGAAACTATCGTGAATTACGTTGATCCGATTAGAAGAAACGCAGCCCGAGAAACAGCAGAACAACTTGGCTTACAGGGGGAACCAGAACCTTTTCGGATTGGGACGGTTCGTTACACTTCCACGGATCGGATGCATCGCAAGAGCCAAAGCGCGATAGAAGTTCCCGTATTTATTCAGCCTTCCGATTTTCTTGCCCGAAGAACGGCGGTGCTTGGTATGACCCGTACGGGTAAATCGAATATGATCAAACAGATGGTTTCAGTTGTCAAGCGTGTTGCTGATGATGGCAATGTCAAGATTGGACAGATTATCTATGACATCAATGGAGAATACGCTAATGCAAACCAGCAAGACCAAGGTGCTTTGGCAGATATTTACACAGCCGATACTGTTCGATATCGGATGATGGAAACACCTGGATTTGAGGAATTACGTACAAATTTCTATGAACAATTGAATGAGGGATTTGGCATTATCCAACGGGAGCTAGAATCTGCGAATCGAGTGACAACAGATTACGTGCGTGCTTTTGTGAATTTGAGCCTGGACCAACCTGACCAGCAAGAGCGGGGAGCATACGCCCACTGGCAGCGGAACGTTGCTGCCTATAAAACGCTTCTTTATGTCGCTGGATTCGACCCTCCGTTAAATCATCAAGTTCGGTTTAAAGTAAATCAAACTGTACATGGATTAGTTGAGCAAAGTACAAATGGTCATTTGGCAGATCCAAACCAGGGCATGAGTCTTGAGCAGGCCAAACAGTGGTTTATTGCAGCACGGGCAGCGAATTTGGATAATCCATTACCAAGTTCAACCCCTGGGAACAATTGGGTGGATGATACTCTGCAAAACCTGCTCGATATGATCACTCAGAAACGCGGTGCGAATAGTTACATTTCAGGACATCGTATTCTTGTTGATGCCATTCGTTATCATTCGCCGCGAAGAACTCAAGATGTTGCTCAAGAGATTTATGGGCATCTTTCAGACGGGAAGATTGTGATTCTTGATCTTTCGGTTGGTGATGCTCGCATTCGCGAAAAAGTGAGCACTCAAATTGCATTGCGGATTTTTCAAAATTCTATGGGATTCTTTGTTCGAGGGGAAACTCCGCCCAATATTGTTGTTTACATTGAAGAAGCACACAACTTGATTGGCAAGAAAATGGACTTGACTGAAACTTGGCCGCGTTTGGCAAAAGAAGGTGCCAAGTATCGCATTTCTTTGGTGTATGCCACTCAAGAGGTTTCCTCAATGCATCAAAATATCTTGGCCAATACCGAAAATTGGTTTATTACCCATCTTAATAATTTAAGGGAAATTAAGGAACTGGCGCAGTTTTACGATTTTGATGATTTTAGTCAATCTCTGATCCGCGCCCAAGATGTTGGCTTTGCACGGGTAAAAACTTTGTCGGGACCGTTTGTGGTACCGGTGCAGATTGACAAATTTGATCCAGAGGCTGAAAAACAAAGGATAATGGATACAACTGGAAGCAGAGAGGAATGAGAGGGGGATAAATGCCATACGAAGGAGAATATGCTAATAAGTCTGCCCATGTTGACATCCTCAACAACCCAGATATTAAGAGGATGCTTGCGGAATGTAGCTACCTTAGGCCACCTTCTGATGAAGAAGCACTACATTTGGCAGAGCAATTTGTTGATCCACCTGAATTGGATGATGAAAGTTTACCTAAATTCGTGATTGCGATTGATGGTTCCAATCATGAAGTAAGTATTGATGATAAATTGCCAAGCACGAAATTTGGTTTCATCAAAGTAGGTGTGGTTTTAATTTCTCTTGAGGAATTTGGCGATCTCAAAGTCGGTCAATTTGTTGACCCTTTCAAGGTCGCTGCCCTAAAAAAGAAAAACACATCTCTTTCTTTTTTCGTTCCAAGTGCCAATATCAACTGGCAGGATCAAGGCAATGTTCGCGATAGTTTTCGTGCTTTGTTTGATCAACAGCTTTATGATGAAAGAACCCGTTTCGACCCCAACGATCCTCGAACTAGTCTGAGGTCAACGCTTTTCATGCTTGCTTCTTTGCGGCCTGGGCAGATGGGCACAAGTGATGATGAGAAACTAAAAATTCACAAATGCCCGAACTGCGAACAAGGACCGGTTACGGTTGAAGATGTGCCAGGGCAGCAATTTTGTCCCCATTGCGGAAAAGAAGTTTATCCTACCGACTGTTTACGCCTTTGGGAAGAAGTCAATGATTTTCAATCTAATCAGGTAGTCATATCAAGAATGATGATGATTCTTGAACATATCATTCCTGCTCATTACATTCGGTTTTTCTTGGATAAGTCGCCACTTTTGTTGACCACTCTTGCCTTTTTTGTGGATGGTCCCCTGGCGATGTTTGGTAATGCTGCCTGGCTTCACCGTTCGATTATGACTTTCCTCGAAAATGCCAGACGTAAGCTTACACGGTTTAATGCAAAACCCATTTTGATGATCGGTTTGCAAAAAACTGGACAGGTAGTAGATTACATCAATTTTGTTGATCGGTTTCTATCGGACAACAAGATTTATTGTTTGGATGATGATTTCAGATATGAGCATATCCTCGGAAACCGAGACCCTGCTGGAAAGACCTTTGGTTATGAGACGTATTATGGGCAGGATTTCATTTATAAAACCCCGAGTGGCAAAACCTTTGATTTTCTCATTCCATATCCTTTTGCTTCAAAAGATTTGACAGGTAGTGATTTTAAAGAAGAAAAAATTAAAATTGAGAATTATGAAAATCTACCACGTGCAATTGCTTTGATCAATCATCTTGAAAGCGATCTCTACAAGAATGCTGTGGTGCCGATTGCTTTGGCTCATCGCTTTACAGCGATCAGTTTCGAGCCAGGCGGCAGGGTACTTGATGTGTTTGTTAGACGAACTTTAGGGGAGAAAAACAATGGTTGATTTCAAATCGCAAATTTCAACTATGATCGATAGCATGCTCAATTTGGAAACACTTTGGGAATTAAATAAGTTCAAACCTAATAATCAGCAGCGTGAGGCGATTTTGCATGTTGATGGTCCGCTATACATTACTGCCGGCCCAGGCTCTGGGAAAACAAGGGTGCTCTTGTGGCGTACTCTCAACCTCATTGTCTTTCACAATGTCAAACCTGAGGAAATCTTTCTTTCTACTTTTACAGAAAAAGCCGCTCATCAACTGAAAGAGGGCTTACGCCTCTTACTCGGCTTTGCGACCAATATTAATGGGCAGCCTTATGATTTATCAAAGATGTACATTGGGACAGTGCATTCGCTCTGCCGGCGCATTCTCAATGATCGCCGTAAGTTCTTGCAGGATTTTCACGCCAGCCCAACCCCCAGCTTGATGGATGAGTTGAGTCAATATTTTCATATTTCAAAATCACGCAATTGGAAGCAATTGTACACGGTTCTGGAACTTGATATTGAAGAACAAAACAGTGAAATCAACGCCATCTTTGGAGAAAACCGCCAATCAAAACATAGCGCTGTGATAAATTGTATTTCTTTCTTCAATCGTTGTTCTGAGGAGTGTATTGATCCACTCGATGCCATTGAGCAATTAAGCGATCCAAATGAAGAACTCCAAACATTTTTAGAAAACAAAGATTTGGATAAAGACAATCTCATTCGAGCTTACACTCTTTATCAGGCTTATCTGGATTCGCTTGTTCGCAGTGAGAAGCTGCGAAATACGGATTTCTCCTTGCTTCAGCAGGAAGCTTACAAGGTATTGCTGGAAAGAGAAGAAGCTGGACAATTCTTCAAGCAGGTGATCATTGATGAATACCAGGACACTAATACGATCCAGGAAAAGATCTTTTTTCGGTTGGCCCAGGGGAGCAAGAATATCTGTGTGGTGGGAGACGACGACCAGGCACTTTACCGATTTCGCGGGGCAACGGTGGAGAATTTTGTTGATTTCCCGGCGCGGTGCAAAAAGTATCTGAATGTTGACCCTCACCGAATTTCACTTTCGACTAATTACCGGTCACGAAAAAGAATAGTTGATTTTTACACGCATTTCATGGAACAGCTTGATTGGCGTCGCGATACCCAGGAAAGCGGTTTTTACCGTGTGATGGACAAGGACATTAAAGCGCACAATCCTGACGACAATTTTTCTATTGTGGCAAGCACGCCTGCTGTTCCCGATATTGCATGTGCTGAGATTGCCAAACTTGTGAAGGATTTACTCGATCAAGGAAAAGTAGAAGACCCGAACCAGATTGCATTTCTTTACCCAAGCCTTAAATCAAGAGCTGTTGAAAGGATGCGAAACGCACTTGAAAATGAAGGATTACGTGTGTACGCTCCGCGCGCAAGACGGTTTCTTGAAGTGGATGAAGCTTACGATGTGTTTGGCCTGTTTGCTCTTATTTTAGGATTGCCTGAAAGGGAAGGTGGTTGGGGAGGAGATTACGGCGAATTTTGTGGCTGGATGGATCAAATTGAGCATAATGCCAAACAATTAACGCGCGATGACTCAGCTTTAGGACAATTTGTGCGGGATAAGCGAGAAGAAGTAAACATCGCGTGTACAGATTTTCAAAAGCTGAAACGCGTGGCAGATCAAGAAGGCTGGTTGCTCAACGAGCCTTATGATTTGGCACGAATGAAGCGCAAGCTTTACAATGCATCTGGTTTGTCTGATACGGGTAAAAGGTTGCTAGGAAGTGCTTATCTTGATCGTACAGTTGAAAAGCGTTGGAAAGATGGTTACCCGTTTTCTCTTGAGTACATTCTGAAGCGGGTTACTTCACTAGATTGGAGTCTTCTCGATCTCTTTTATCGCCTGACGGGATTCGCACACTTTAAGGAGATGTTTGATCTTGCAGAACGCGGCGAGGACGAAGGTCCAGTATGCAATTTGAGTCTCATTACTCAATACATTGCTCGTTTTGTGGATGAATTTATTCCGATGCTTACAGCTGATGTTTTGGTTGAAGGAATTTTCCACAGGGTTTTCTATTTTTCTTTTTTGTTTGCGCTTTTCCGTCTGGGCGAGTCAGAATACGAGGACGCTGAAGATCCATTTCCCAAAGGACGTATTCCCTTCCTCACAATTCATCAATCCAAAGGATTGGAATTTCCGGTTGTGGTGTTGGGAAATCCGCGCCGCAATAATCGCGATGCAGGCTTTGTGGAAAAAGCGATCTTTCCCTTCAGCGAGAGTGAAAATGGTGAACCGCTTTCCCGTCAATCTGAATTTGATACGATGCGTATGTTTTATGTAGCTCTTTCCCGGGCACAGAACTTGATGGTAGTGGCGCATTTTAAGGGAAAGGGGCAATCAATCAATGAACCCTTTAAGTCTTTGCTCGATGACCAATTCCCGCGCATTCCTGACCTCGAATTAACGACAATGCCGGCATTTACGGCCCGTGAAAATGAATTGCCCAGGATGTATTCCTACACTTCGGATTACCTGCTTTATAAAAAATGCCCGCGGCAGTACATGATTTTCCGGAAATACGGTTTTGTGCCTTCTCGTGCACAGACGATGTTCTTTGGTAGTCTGGTTCATCAAACGCTGGAAGATTTGCACCATGAAATCATTCGCCGCAGAGGGGAGTTGCCCAATGGAAATTGAGTTGAATGAACAAAAAATGCAGGATTTTATTCGTGAGGCGTATTACCAAAATTTTGACCTCCTACGGTTAGAAACTGGTATTGCCCTTTCACCTGAAGTAAAACAGGCTGGTTTAATGCAGGCTTTGTTTTATTGGCAGAAGATGCGTGAAGTGGCACTCAATGTTTCTGAAACTGAAGTGCGCTTGAGCCTTCCCGGTCAGGAATCGCCAAAGGAACGCGAATTTGGTATTGAGGGCGTGGTGGATATCGTCCGCGAGGGCGGTAAAACGATCATTTATGATATCAAGACACACAATTCGGATTATGTGCGTTCGCATATCAATCTTTATGAAGATCAACTCAATGTGTACGCTCATATCTGGAAAGAGCTTCAGAAACAACCACTTGATGGCACTGCCTTGATCTGCACAGAATTTCCTGATGAAGTCAAAGATGCTTTTCACACAGGAGATGAACTTCAGTTGCAGCGTACTCTTGAACGCTGGGATCCCTTGATCGAGATCGAATTTGACCGCCGAAAAGTGAAAGAAACGATTCGCTCATTTGGTGAAGTGGTGGACCAGATCGAGGACCACGAGTTTGCCCCACCATCAGTCGAGAAATTGCGTGATCCTTTTGCCGACAGCACGAGGGTGCGTTTTGGTACACATGTGTGTCGTAACTGTGATGCGCGCTTTTCATGTGATGCTTACCGGGTTTATGTGCGTCATGGACACGGACGCGCAGAGCAGGTTTTCCAAGAGTATTATCGGGACCTCGAAGTCAGTGAACCGCTGGAAGAGTGGCGCACGGCCGGCATGGATGCAATGATTGAACCCGAGGAGTTGATATGAGAATTGATGAATTGAAAATTTCAATTAATGATTTTAAAGGTATTTGTTTTGAGAAAACAATTAGTAAATCAGAAACCAAGACCTCTTTCTCTTATTCGGCGCTTTTTAGAGAGGAATGTAAGAAATATGAAGTAAATTCAAAAGCATGGAAAGCCTATTCTATGTTCGAAGCAATGACCAATTTTGTTCTTAATCAAGATGATACAGGAGATGCCTTTTTACCAGCTTTTTCAGATATTCATTCTAAAACGGTTCTCCCTCAAGATTTTACTATTGAACAATTAGAGATTTTTAATCAATTACTACCAACAATAACTGACCCAGAACTTAAGGCAAGGTTTGCTGATGTCTTATGGGAAATGAGGTTTGGAGAAAAGCCTTACAAATATGCTGAAATTGCGATAGCAGCTTATCTTTTATCAGCAGAAGCATTATTACAATCTAGTGAATACCAAATTTTCTCTATTGAAAGAATAAAACGCTCTATCACTCTCGCAAGAAGAATTAAATATAAGAATCATCCTAATATGTTTCAAAGCATTCAAACTTTAGCTAATAATTTTGAGATTGAAGATATTGTTTTTATCAGAATTATTCAAATGTTGCTTGAGAGTGGTTTTCTACCTGATGAGCAATTTCTCGAAAAGTCAAAAGAGAGATATGAGAAATATGTTGAAGAAAAGGATTATGTAAAAGCCGAACGTTATTGTGACTTAATTGCTGATTGGTATAAACTAACCAGAGATGATGATCTTAAAAGAAGTGCACGAATAAATCAGGCAAATATATTGGTATTTAGAGCGGAACAAAACGCTGCGTCTAGTAATTACATTGCTGCTGCAGCATTTATTAAAGAAGCAATTGAATCATTGGGGAATATTGAAGATACCGAATTGAAAAGAGCAGAGCTGAAGAAAAAATTGTTAAAATACCAATCTGAGATAAGTGAAAACTTGAATTCGTTTGAGTTTTCTGTCGACTTATCAGATTGTGCAAATCAAGCAATTACATCTATAAAGGGAAAAAGTAAGGAAGAGGCAATTCTCACTTTGGCTTTCATAGATGGCATCCCGAGGAAGGAATATATTAGGAAACAAGTTGAGGAGATCCAAACTCCACTTCTAAGTTTGATTAGTCGAGAAATAATAGATGATAATGGAAGAACATTAGCAAACAATTCCCCATCACTAAATGTTGATGAAGGAGAAGAAGAAAAAGCGCTTGAAGAAGATATGTTTTCTTATGTCTCAAATTTCGAAAGAGGTATAAGAGTTGAAGGCCTTATAAAACCCTGTCTTTATCAAATAAATCTTGAACACCATATTTGTGAAACAGACCTTGAGTTTATCGTAAACAATAACCCATTTATTCCTGAAGATCGAAAAAAATTGTTTACGAGAGGACTACTTGCTGGATTCAAATCCGATTTTATTGTCTCAACTCATATTCTAGGTTTGCAAATCGAGAACTCTATTCGATATGTTTTGAACACTGAGGGTGTTATTACAACAAGTTTGAGTTCAGAAGGTATTCAGGAAGAAATAGATATTAACCGGTTGTTGGATTTCAAGGAATTGATTCCAATCTTTGGTGAGGATTTAGTCTTTGACTTAAAAGGTCTTTTGATAAGTAGATTTGGTAATAATTTGCGAAACCAAATTGCTCATGCATTATTATCTTCACATGAATTCTATTCACAAGGAACTACATATCTTTGGTGGTTGACGCTAAAGATTTGTGCCTTACCTTATTTTCAAAAACTCTCAAACATGAAATAAAGGAATTGCCATGCCTATAACTAAATTAACCCCTGAAAACAATTATCCCTACACTGAAGAGCGCCTCAAAGCACTTGAACAGGCGGTGCCGGAAGCCTTTGCCGACGGCAAGATCAACTGGGATACGCTGCGCGAGGTGCTGGGGGAGGACTTGGAAGACGAGGCGCGCCAGGAGTTCTTTGGCCTCGCCTGGCCGGGCAAGCGCGAGGCTCGCAAACGCGCGTCTACGCCCAGCCGGGCGACGCTGGTACCCGTGCCGGGGGAGGGGGTGAACGAGGACGAGACGGAAAACCTCTTTATCGAAGGCGACAACCTGGAGGTGCTCAAGCTCCTGCAGAAGAGCTATGCCGGCAAGATCAAGATGATCTACATCGACCCACCGTACAACACGGGCAATGACTTCATTTACAACGACAACTTCACCGACCCGCTGGAGGCCTACCTGGAATACACCGGCGCCAAAGGCGAGGGCGGTGAGCTGCTCACCACCAACACGCGCGCCGACGGACGTTTTCACAGCAAATGGCTCAATATGATGTACCCGCGCCTGATCCTGGCCCGCCAGTTACTGCGCGAGGACGGTGTCATCTTTGTGAGCATAGGTGAGGAAGAACTCCATAATTTGAAAATCTCAATGAGTGAGGTGTTTGGCGATGAAAATTATATTTCAACCATCGCACGTGTAGCAAAAACCGCAAGTAATAAAGGAACTCACTTCGCACCTTCTATTGATTTCATTTTAGTTTTTTCAAAAAATATTCAAAATATAACCCAATTTAAAGATGAAGTAGATAGTAGTCTATATAAGAAAGTGGACCAAAAGGGGCGATATCGTGACGACGTAGCTTTGTACCAGTCTGCACTTGATCCTTTGCGTGGTTGTAATAATCAAAGGTACTTTATTCAATGCCCAGATGGTTCTTTGGTTATTCCCCCCGGCAAATTATTTCCGAACGAAAAAGTGGATGCTGCATTTATCAAGCCTCAAACGGCTAATGATAAAGTTTGGAGATGGTCTTTTCAAACGTATCTTGAAAAAAAGGATTTGTTGGTCTTTAAGGAAACTAAAAACTCACCATTACTAAATGAAGAAGGAAAACAAGCAAAATATAACATTTACACCAAAAGTTATTTAGCTGATCGTCAGAAAAATGGAACGCTTCCAAGAAATATTTTGGATAAGTTCATAAATAGAAAAGCAGCTGATTATCTTAAAACAATCGGTATTGATTTTGGTTACTCCAAACCTTATCAACTTATCCAATGGTTAATAAGTATTATTGGGATTAGCCATAATGATATCGTATTAGATTTCTTTGCTGGCTCTTGTACTACAAGCGATGCAGTGATTAGAGAAAGCAGAAAGACAAAAAGTAAAATTAGGTTTATAGTTGTTCAACTACCTGAAAAAATTGATACTTCTCCCTACCAAAGTATTGCTGATATTGGTAAAGAGCGAATCAGGCGAGTAATAAAGAATATTGCATCACAAAGGAATGAGGATGCTGCTAAAACCCCATTGTTACAAATTGATCACCCCCAACTTGATCTCGGTTTTAAGGTATATAAATACACCCGCTCCAATTTCAAGCAGTGGAAGCCGCTGGAGGAGGAGAAAGTGCAAGACTTGGCGCCCCTGTTTGATAATTTGAGCGACCCGCTGGTGGAGGGCTGGATGAAGCAAGACTTGTTAAGCGAGATCCTGCTCCTGGAAGGCTTCCCGCTGACGAGCCAGGTGGTCTTTCAGGAAGACTTGCTGCAAAATCAAGTGTACAGGGTGAGCGCGCCGGAGTTTTGTGCTCACTGCCTGTTGGTGTGTCTTGACGAGATCATCCAGCCCGGTACGGCCGACCTGCTGGCCCTGCAGAAAGAGGACATTTTTGTGTGCCTCGACAGTGCGTTGAGCGACGAGCTCAAGGCACGTTTGCAGGACAAGTTTAATGTGCATGTGATCTAGGGGGAAAGATGAAACCAAAGCTGGAACTGAAGTTTGATCACAACCTTGATTTTCAACTGGATGCCATTCAGGCCGTGGTGGATGTTTTCCGGGGCCTGCCGCGTTTTGATACGGCTTTCACTCTTGGCGACGGTACGGTCCCCAACCTGCCGGAGGGAGAAAGCCTGAGCCAGACATGGCTGCTTGAAAACCTTCTGGAAGTGCAGGGACGCAGCCGCATCGAACCGGTTGCCGAGCTGGCCTTTGATGAAGGGATGGTGCTTGAAGGGGCCGGCACGGAAAGCTGGCGCTACCCGAGCTTTACGGTGGAGATGGAGACTGGCACCGGCAAGACCTACGTCTACCTGCGCACGATCTACGAATTGCGCAAGCAGTACGGTTTCCGCAAGTTTATCATCGTCGTGCCGAGTATTGCTATCTATGAAGGGGTAATGAAGAGTTTTGAGGTGATGAAGCGGCACTTCAGTTCCTTGTATAGCAACGAAACCGTCAACCTGATCCGTTATGAAGGGAGCAAACTGAGCAGTCTGCGTTCCTTCGCCACTTCCTCGTTTGTCGAGGTGATGGTGATGACCTTGCAGAGCTTCAACACGGCCAAAGGGCGATCCTCCAATACGATTTATCGCCCATCTGAGGATTTGCCCGGAGAACGTATGCCGTTTGAGTACATTCAAGAGACGCGTCCGATCCTGATCCTAGATGAGCCGCAGAATATGAGCAGCGACCTGTCCAAAGAAGCGCTGCGCACCCTGCATCCCTTGTTTGCCCTGCGGTACAGTGCAACGCATAAAGAAGTTCATAATCTTGTCTATCGTTTGACGCCGTTTGATGCTTACCAGCGTGGGCTGGTCAAGCGCATCCAGGTGGATGGCGTATTTGAGCAGAATAATCTGGATGCAGGCACTCTCATTCTGCGGGATGTAAAAACCAAACCTATTCGCGCAGTGGTGCAGACTCTTGGAAGTTTTCTTGGTAAAACCCAAACAGTTGAAGTTGAATTGAAGAAAGGGGACGATTTGTATCAAAAAACACATCACCCCGATCATCAGCATGGGTACAAGGTAACTGAGATCAGCGCAAAGAAGAGCAACTCGTTTGTTGATTTTGATGGGCATGATCCCATAACGAGCAAGGATGTGTTCAGTGCTTCCAAGCAAACGATCTTCCGCACCCAAATTGAGCGCACGATCGAACGTCATATGCGCTTGCAGCGAGATTTGGAGAAAAAAGGGATCAAGGTGCTTTCCCTGTTTTTCATCGACCGCGTGGCCAATTACGTTGATGATGATGGGCTGATCAAATTGCTTTTTGATGAAGCCTTTGAGAGTGCAAAACAGCGTTATCCCTGGTTCCGGCAATGGAAAGCAGATGAAGTGCGCAATGGTTATTTCGCACGGTCAAAGCCGTCCAAGGGCAAGGAAGAAGGAGAAGCCATTGACACGGATGGCAGCAACAACACGGAACGAGAAGCAGAAAGAGAAGCTTTCAGACTCATCATGCGTGAGAAGGAACGGTTACTTTCGTTTGATGAACCGGTGAGCTTTGTCTTTGCTCATTCGGCGCTTAAGGAAGGTTGGGACAATCCCAATGTGTTCCAGATTTGCACACTTAACCAGACCGTATCTGAAATGAAGAAACGCCAGGAGATCGGCCGCGGTCTGCGCTTGCCGGTGGACCAGACCGGCGAACGCATTTTTGATGAAACGATCAACATTTTGACCGTGGTGGCCAACGAGAGTTACGAAGTGTACGCTTCCATGCTGCAGAATGAATACCGTGAAGCGGGGTATGACAAGCTGCCGCCCAAAGTTACCCGTGCGGATAACCGCACAGCCACACGCAACCAGCGCGTGTTTGATGATGAAAATTTCAAGGAATTCTGGCGCGAACTGACCCGCAAATCTAAGTACGAGATCAAGATTGATACATCAGTATTAGTTGAGGAGTGTGTTGAGCGTTTCAATAAGGTGGACAAGCGTAAACTGAATCCCCAGGTGGTGATTGAGACGGGAAGCTTTGTGATCACCAAATTCACGATCGGGCTGGAAGACGTGCGCGGCAGGAAAGCTCTGTTGCGCATTACTGTTGAGACTTCTGATGGGGATACCTTTCCAGTCGAGCATTCACAACCTGTTGAACGTTCTGATGATCTTGCTGGTCTCTTGAACGAACCCAGGCTGCGAGGATACAGGGTAATTGAAATTGCGGAGGATGGAGATTTCTCATCAGTGGTGTTTGAAAACGATATCCGCCTTGTGAAAGGTGAGGAGAATTCGTTTGAGAGCGAGAGTGGTCAGCAACCGATTCGGTTGGTTAAGGACGCAACGGGAACCAAAAAGCCAATCTTCAATTTGATTGACAGAGCTGCCAAAGAAACAGGTTTGACACGTAAGACGATCAATCAAATTTTCAAGCAAGTTGATCTTGAACTCAAGGCGTTCTTCATTAAGAATCCCGAAGGATTTGGCAACCTGTTTATTGACACACTGCAAGAAGCCTCTGCTGACCATATGGTGAAACATCTCGAATTTACTTGTGATTATGGCAGTTTTATGGATTACGACCTGAATGAGATGTTCCCGCCGGTCAAGGATTTTCCGCAGAAAGAGTTGATTGAAGCTGGCGATGCGGGCATGTATGATCAGGTGCAAATTGACTCGGATGTGGAACGAAGATTTGTGGAAGGATACCTTTCAGGGAGTGATCCCAAGGTTATCGGCTATTTCAAATTCCCGCCGGCATACAAGATCAATTTGCCGAAGATGATCGGCAATTACAATCCCGACTGGGGCATCTTGCGGTATAACGATGAGGGACGGGTGGTTTTGAAATTAGTGCGTGAAACCAAAGGCCGTGAAGATCCGAGCCGATTGCGCTTTACGAACGAGCAGCGTAAGATTGAAGCTGCTACGAGGCACTTTGCAGAGCTTGGCATGGACTATCGCGTCGTAGCTGATACGACCTATGATTGGTACGAGCCTGTGTACATGCGATCTTTGCGTGAGCCTGAATTGCCATTTGAAGAAGAGTAATAAAAGAATTTCCCCTGGATTTGTTTATCCGGGGGAAATTTTGTTACCAGGTCAAGATAACGATATCTGGAGTTATTAAACATGCCAAAAACAATAAATCGTTCACAAACCATCAATTTTTTAGGATTCCTGCGGGGGCAATTGAGCGGCCTGCAGGGCATTCCTACCCTTTGTTACGAATTGATCCAGAATGCAGATGATGTCAAAAATCAGGATGGCAATGCAGGGGCATCAAAGATCATCTTCGACGTTTGTGAAGATGCCTTGTATGTGTACAACGATGGCGTGTTTCGGGACATTGACTTTGAACGCATGGAGAAAGTCTCCTGGGGGAACAAACGCGAGGAGGAAGGCACAACAGGAGCCTTTGGGTTAGGTTTTATATCGGTGTACCAGGTCACCGATTCGCCGGAGATTATTTCCAGCGGACGTCACTGGCGGTTTGTGCCCAATGGCGCTGAGAATGAGAGAATTCGCGAGACACAATTGAAAACGAAGGAAACGAAATTCCGCTTGCCCTGGGCGTTTGAAGAAAGCGATGTCCGGAAGGAGTTAGGTATTCCGCCTGTTAAAACCGATTCATTGGATGACATTGTAAAGGAGATCAATGGGGCGATTGAATCGGCAGCTCTATTCCTGAAACAGGTGACTGTACTGGAACTGCAGCGGCAAGGAAAGACGGTCCGAAAAATCGAAACGTACCGGGAAAACAACAAGCTGCTTCTGGTAGATGGAACTCAGACGATTGTATGGCGTATTCTTGAGGGCAGGTTTGACGAAGAAGCAAAAGACTTACGCGGACGATTCAAAGAGATCATTGAAAGAAAACGCCAACCCCTGGTGAAGCTTGCAATCCCGGATAAGCCCGATCTCGAAGGTCTGCTGTATGCATTTCTTCCCTCCGAAATGACTACTGGATTGCCATTTCACATCAATTCGGATTTCTATCCTTCCTCGGATCGTAAGCGGATCATTTTTGACGAAACGTATAAATCAGAATGGGATCAGGCTGCAATTGCCTGTGCTGCCGCAACACTGGCTGAGAATTTTAATGTGATCCTGGAGATTTTCACGGAACGCAATCAAGCCTTTTGGGAGTTTGCGGATCGAGTCAAAAAGGCATCCGAGAATAATGGGGTTTGTCCGGAATTTACGCTTTTTTGGGAGTATCTTAAACCGAGGATCGTCACAACAAAAACTGTATTGACCAGTTCAGGAGATGTGGTTTACCCCTCAGATGTCCTTTACCTTGATACCCGGGAACTGATCAAAGCGGAAAAGATTTTTGAAAACCTGGGGATGAAGATCGCTCATGCAGAACTGCGCAGCAAGCAAAACCTTCTGCTGGAAACCGGTGTGCAAAAATTGACATTAAAGGATATTTTTCGAGCATTCTTGGCAAATGGATTGGACAAACGCGTTGAGATGACTGAGATGCCGGAGGGTTTGAAATCCCTTGCAGGCTGGCAGATCTTTTGGGAAGCGGTCACTCATTTATGGAACCGATCCTATACCAACGATCGCCAAGAGAGCGAGGATTTGCTTAAGCGAATTGCCATTGCCCCTGGCTCAGATGACGCGCTTTGGCCGCCTGAAAAACTTTTTAGGGCAGAGCCAACCGCAAGGAAGTTTTTCTCGAAGATCTGCCAGCCTGTCTGGTTCGAAGAACGTATGGATACCCTACCGCTACCCGGTCAACTTGTTCCCCAGTTTGGCGTTCAGGATGGATTGAATCTGCTGAAGGAAGCGGCAATCATTCTTCCAGAGTTGTGGAAGGAGGGAGTTTTTTCTCCAAAAGAAATGTTAGGGTGGTTTTTGGAGAACCA
>Ga0265295_1002837_pt1 | contig 26371 bp, 23 predicted proteins | sample Munlansysbiofilm_FD_192503 | JGI IMG/M metagenome (GOLD analysis project Ga0265295, IMG submission 192503) | Leachate microbial communities from a municipal landfill in Southern Ontario, Canada - Methane capture system biofilm | ecosystem: Engineered > Solid waste > Landfill > Unclassified ... | reverse complement strand
CGCATCGCGCCCTGGCAATCTACGCTGTCGCCGACACGATCAAGCCCGACAGCGCCACCGCGATCCAGGACCTGCACGCGCTGGGCGTGCGCACCGCCATGCTGTCGGGCGACAACCCATACACCGTCGCGGCCATTGCCGCCCAGGCCGGCATCGACCGCGCCGAAGGCGATCTGCTGCCCGAGGACAAGCTGCGGATCGTCGGCAGCCTGGCCGCGCCAGGCATTGCCGTGGGCATGGTGGGCGACGGCATCAACGATGCGCCCGCCCTGGCGCGCGCCGACGTGGGCTTCGCCATGGGCGCGATGGGCACGGATGCCGCCATCGAAACCGCCGATGTCGCCCTGATGGACGACGATCTGCGCAAGATCCCCTGGTTCATCCGCCTGTCGCAGGCAACCCACCAGATCCTGGTGCAGAACATTGTCATGGCCCTGGGCATCAAGGCGATCTTCCTGGGCCTGACGGTGGCTGGCCTGGGGACCCTGTGGATGGCGGTGTTCGCCGACGTGGGCGCCAGCCTGCTGGTGGTGGGCAATGGCCTGCGACTGTTGCGACGCTGAAGACCAGGCGAGCGATCGATACGGCGCACGCACAATGCGGGATAATCCAGGCATGAAACCCCATGGATCCCAACGACCGCTGCTTGACCCGGACCTGCTCAAGGCGATCGTCGCCGTGGTCGACTTTGGCGGCTTCACGGCCGCCGCCGCCCGGCTGCACTCCACGCAGTCCACCGTCAGCCAGAAAATCCGCCGACTCGAAGACTTGGTCGGCCATCGCCTGCTGGATCGCAGCGGCCGCACCATCCAGCTGACCGATGCCGGTCAGGCACTGCTCGGTCATGCCCGGCAACTGTTGATGCTGAACGACCAGATCCTGGACATGATGGCGGGCGCCACGGTTGCCCTGACCGTGCGCCTGGGCGTGCCCGAAGACTTTGTCGCCAGCCGCACGACCCAGGTCCTGGCGGATTTCAGCCGGCGCCACCCCCAGGTCAAACTGGAAATCACCAGCGGCCTGTGTTCCGGGCTGGTGGCCAGCTACGACCGGGGGGAACTGGACCTGATCCTGACCAAACAGCGCCACCACAGCCGTGCCGCAGTCGCCAGCAGGCCGGAAACCCTGGCCTGGATCGACAGCGTCCGCCATCCCTGCTTCCAGGCCGACCCGGTGCCGCTGGTGACTTTCCCACCCCGCGGGCTGTACCGAGAGGACATCATCCGCGCCATCGAGGCCATGGGGCGCAGCTGGCGCATCGCCTATACCTGTTCCAGCCTGAACGGTCTCCAGAACGCCGTCGCCGCCGGCCTGGGCATCAGCCTGCTACCCCTGCGGACCGTGACGCAGGACCATGTCATCCTCGGCGCCCGCGAAGGCCTGCCGGCCATCAACGACTACGAGATCGGCCTGTTCCACCGTCCGATGGCAGATGCCACCGTCCGGGCCCTGGCACAGGCCCTGGCCGACATGCTGACGAACGAAGCGCTTGAGCCAAACCGCTCGTGACCGGGCGCGATCAGCGCCGGCCCAGATCGCCCAGCGTCAGGGGCGCATGTCGGTTGACGTCCTTGTACAGCAGGTAACGGAAGGGGCCAGGGCCACCCGCATAGCAGGCCTGTGGACAGAAAGCGCGCAACCACATGAAATCCCCGGCCTGGACCTCGACCCAGTCCTGATTCAGGCGGTAGACCGCCTGACCTTCCAGCACATACAGGCCATGCTCCATCACATGGGTCTCAGCAAACGGAATGATCCCGCCGGGCTGGAAAGTGACAATATTGACGTGCATGTCGTGGCGCATGTCGGCCATGTCCACGAAACGCGTCGTGGCCCAGCGGCCCTCGGTGCCCGGCATGGCGATGGGCTCGATGTCCTGCTCATTGGTGACGAAGGCTTCCGGATACGGCACGCCGTCCACGGCCTGGTAACGCTTGCGAATCCAGTGAAAGCGGACGGCTGCGCCGCTGCGGTTGCGCAATGCCCAGTCCGAGGCAGGCGGGATGAAAGCATAGCCGCCCGGCTTCAGGACGTGTTTCGTGCCCGCCAGGGTCAGTTCGATCTCGCCGTCGACGACGAACAGCACGCCTTCGGCCTCGGGATCCTGTTCAGGCCGTTCGCTGCCGCCGCCCGCGCCGACCTCGACGATGTACTGGGCAAAGGTTTCGGCAAAGCCGGTCAGCGGACGCGCCAGCACCCACAGCCGGGTATGGTCCCAGAACGGCAGGTGGCTGGTGACGATGTCCCGGATCACGCCTTTGGGGATGACGGCGTAGGCTTCGGTGAACATCGCGCGGTCGGTCAGCAGATCGGTCTGCGGGGGGTGGCCGCCATGCGGCGCATAGTAGGTCCTGGACATGGAAACTCCACGGTTCATGCGTTGCGGCCCCCTGCACGGCGGCCGGAAATGGGGGATCCGGAAACGGATGCCCCACCTTAACGGCTGGCCGTGATATTTGCCAATTAAATATTGAAATCCATACCATTCATTTTTTGAATGGATCCCAATCCGCCTTACCGCTGAACGATCAGATCCAGAATGTAGACCCGGGACGAACGATCTGCCGGGGGATGCGGGTCCGTAAACCGCTTGGCCCGCAAAATGGCATGCGCACCATCCCGGTGCTCATAACCTTCGATCGGCTCGTACAGCGGTTGCCAGTCGGTGGCAGGCGGCTGCAGCACGCCTGCGGCATCATAGCGGCGCTCGCGCACACGCAGACACCAGCCATCCGGCATGAGAGGATGGTTGCAGGCCACGCGGTCGGGCGCGATTTCCAGAAACACGATCTCGCCCGGGCCACCGTAACGCGTCTCGGGCGTAGGCACGCCCGCGAAGGTCAGCACGTCCCCGCCCGCCGTGGCCAGGCGCAACCGGGGCGCGTCCGCGCCACCCTGGACCTGTGCGGCCAGGCTGCCTTTCAGGCGCGCGGAGATTGCAGCATCCAGCTGCATGAGTTTCGGCGCGCAGGCCTTCATCGTGGCGGCCAGGCCTTCGATCCGCAAGGTGCCTGATTCAAGCGCATAGCCACCGAACTGGGTATTGCACCCCCCTGACACGTTCAACGACGTGTCGGAAAACGACAGTCTCAGGGGCAATTCCAGCCCCGCGCGCAGGGCCTCGATGGATTTGCCCTGGCGGTCCACGGCTTCGGCCAGGCGCCAATCGTAGGCGGACAGTGAGATCCCATCCAGGACGGGCGCAATGCGATTGGCAGTCATGGTCGTGTGTCCAGGGGCAGAGTCGCTCGGCGCCTGGGCACAGGCGCCGAGCATCAGGGCCAGGACGACGACGGCAAGGGGCTTTTTCATAAGGTAAACCCTGATTCAGGTAAAACCCAATGATAGCAACCGGGCGTGCCTGTTTCAGTACCTGGCGCGTCAAACAAGGTCAAAGCCCAGGCGACTGGACCATTCAGGCCCCACGCGCCTGCAAGGCGGCAACCGCTGGCAGGGTCTTGCCTTCCAGGAATTCCAGAAAGGCGCCGCCGCCGGTCGAGATGTAGCCGACCTGATCGGCGATGCCGAATTTGGCGATCGCCGCCAGGGTATCGCCGCCCCCCGCAATGGAAAAGCCATCGGATTGCGCAATGGCCTGGGCGATGACCCGGGTGCCCCCGGCAAAGGCGTCGAATTCAAACACCCCGACCGGGCCGTTCCAGACGATGGTGCCGGCGCGGCGCAGCTGATCGGCCAGGGCGGCGGCGGTGCGCGGCCCGATGTCCAGGATCAGGTCCTCGGGTCCGACATCGGCCGCGTCCTTGACGGTGGCCGGCGCATCGGCGACAAAGGCCGTTGCCACCACCACGTCCACGGGAATGGGGACTTCGACACCCCGCGCCTTCATGGCATCCATGACGGCGCGGGCCTGATCGACCTGATCGGGCTCGGCCAGCGATTTGCCGATGGGCAAGCCTGCGGCCAGCATGAAGGTATTGGCAATGCCACCGCCCACGATCAACTGATCAACCTTGCCGGCCAGGGACTGGAGGATGGACAGCTTGGTGGACACTTTGGAGCCGCCGACGATGGCCGCCATGGGGCGGCGGGGCGATTGCAACGCCCGGCCCAGGGCATCCAGTTCGGCTTCCAGCAACGGTCCGGCGCAGGCGACCGGCGCATGGCGGGCGATGCCTTCGGTCGTGGCCTCGGCGCGGTGCGCCGTGCCGAACGCGTCATTGACGTAGACGTCGCACAACGCGGCCATGCGGCGGGCCAATTCGGGGTCGTTCTTTTTTTCGCCGGGATTGCAGCGGCAGTTTTCCAGCAGCACGACCTCGCCAGGTGCCACATCCACGCCCCCCACCCAGTCCGTGAGCAGCCGCACCGGCCGCCCCAGCAGTTCGGCCAGACGCTGGGCGACAGGCTGCAGGGTGTCATCCGGCCCCACGACGCCTTCCTTGGGGCGGCCCAGGTGAGAAGTCACCATCACGGCGGCGCCGGCATCCAGCGCCAGCTGGATCGCCGGCACCGACGCCCGGATACGGGTGTCCTCGGTGATACGGCCCTGATCCAGGGGCACGTTCAGGTCGGAACGAATGAAGACGCGCTTGCCCTGCAGGGCGCCAGCCCGCGCCAGGCCGGAAAGAGTCTGTATGGTCATGGAAGCAATCCTTGGGGTCGGGTTCGAGGCGGCGCGGACACTGCCGCACGCCCCGGACATGACGAGGGCGGGTTGCCCCGCCCTGCGCCATGATGATGCCGTGGTCTTATTTCGCGGCCATCAGGGCCACGGTGGTATCGAGCATGCGGTTGGAAAAACCCCATTCATTGTCATACCAGGAAGACACCTTGACCAGGGAGCCGGACACCTTGGTCAGCGCAGCGTCCACCGTGCTGGAGGCCGGATCATGATTGAAGTCGATCGACACCAGGGGTTCGGTGGTGTAGGCCAGAATGCCCTTGAGCGGGCCTTCGGAGGCGGCCTTGAGGATGCCGTTGACTTCCTCGACCGTGGTCTCGCGCGCCGCCACGAACGACAGATCGACGATGGACACGTTGATCGTCGGCACGCGGATTGCGTAGCCGTCCAGCTTGCCGTTCAGTTCGGGCAGCACTAGACCCACCGCAGCAGCCGCGCCGGTCTTGGTGGGAATCATGCTGTGCGTGGCCGAACGCGCGCGACGCAGGTCGGAATGGTAGACATCGGTCAGCACCTGGTCATTGGTATAGGCGTGCACCGTCGTCATCAGGCCGTTGACGATGCCCAGTTTCTGATGCAGCGGGTGGACCAGCGGGGCCAGGCAGTTGGTCGTGCACGAAGCGTTGGAGATGACCGTGTCAGAAGCTTTCAGGACCTGGTGGTTGACGCCGTAGACGATGGTGGCGTCCACGTCCTTGCCACCCGGAGCCGAAATGATGACCTTTTTCGCGCCGCCCTTCAGGTGGGCCGAGGCCTTTTCCTTGGAGGTGAAAAAGCCAGTGCATTCCAGCACCACGTCCACGCCCAGTTCGCCCCAGGGCAATTTGGCCGGATCGCGGTCGGCCAGCACACGGATGCGGTCGCCGTTGACGACCATGTAGTCACCATCGACCTCGACCGTGCCGGGGAAACGGCCATGCGCAGTGTCATAGCGGGTCAGGTGGGCGTTGGTCTTGGGATCGCCCAGATCATTGATGGCAACGATCTGGATGTCGTGTTGCTTGCCGTCTTCATAATGGGCACGCAGGATGTTGCGGCCGATGCGGCCGTAACCGTTGATGGCGACGCGGATGGTCATGAGGGAGCTCCTTTACAAAATCTGCTCGACAGCGGCGGCCACGTGGTCGGCCGTCAGTCCGAAATGTTTGAACAGCTCGCCCGCAGGCGCGGATTCGCCGTAGGTATCAATGCCCACGACGGCGCCCGTCGTGCCCACGTATTTGTACCAGGTCGCCGTGCCGCCCGCCTCGACAGCGACGCGCGGCAGACATTCCGGCAGCACTGCGGCGCGCCAACCGGCGTCCTGCGCATCGAAGACCTGTGTGCAGGGCATGGACACGACACGGGTGGCCACGCCGCGCGCGGCCAGAAGATCCTGGGCCTGCAGGGCGAGTTCGACCTCGGAACCCGTGGCAATCAGCACGGCGCGCGCACCCACCATATCGCGCAGGACGTAACCGCCCCGGGCAATGGCATCGGTCGTGGCCGCATCGCGGGCCACGAAAGGCAGGTTCTGGCGTGACAACAGCAGCGCCGACGGACCGCCAGCCCGGACTGCCATGCCCAGGCTGGCAGGGCGCGCCAGGGCGCACTGCCAGGCCACGGCCGTTTCGGTCGTGTCGCAGGGCCGCCAGACATGCAGGTTGGGGATCAGGCGCAGGCTGCCTGCATGTTCGATCGACTGATGGGTGGGGCCGTCCTCGCCCAGCCCGATCGAGTCATGGGTGAAGACATGCACCACGCGCTGTTTCATCAGCGCGGCCATCCGCAAGGCATTGCGGGAATAGTCCGAGAAAGTCAGGAAGGTGCCACCGAAAGGCAGATAGCCGCCATGCAGGGCCATGCCGTTCATGACGGCCGCCATGCCGAATTCGCGTACGCCGTAGTTGATGTGACGCCCCGACCTGGGGCCGCCCGGGGCGCGGCGCACGGGCTCGACCCCTTTCCAGTCAGTGAAATTGGATCCGGTCAGGTCGGCCGATCCGCCCAGGAGTTCCGGCAGGATGTCCGCAAAGGCGGCGATGGATTGCTGCGAGGCCTTGCGCGATGCAATGGATTCGGCCTTGTCCTGGGTGGACAGGACGTGGGCCCGGGCGCGTTCGGCAAAATCCGCCGGCAATTCACCCGCCATGCGACGGCACAGTTCGGCGGCCAGTTCGGGATAGGCTTCGGCGTAGCGGTCGAAACGCGACTGCCATTCGGCTTGCAGGTCCGCGCCGCGCGTGCGGCCATCCCAATAGCGATAGACTTCGCCGGGGATTTCAAAGGGCGGATGATTCCAGCCCATGGCCTTGCGCGCAGCGGCGATTTCTTCGGCACCCAGGGGGGCGCCATGGACTTTTTCGGTGCCGGCCTTGGTCGGCGCGCCGCGACCGATTTCGGTCCGGCAGCAGATCAGGGTCGGCCCGCTGCCGGCCGCAGCATGCGCGCGCGCTTGGACGATGGCGGCATCGATGGCGTTCATGTCATGGCCATCGACCCCCCGCAGGACGTTCCAGCCATAGGCCTCGAAGCGGGCCGGGGTGTCGTCGGCAAACCAGTCCCGGACCTCGCCATCGATGGAAATCCCGTTGTCGTCGTAGAACACGATCAGGCGCGACAGCCCCAGGGTGCCGGCCAGCGAGCAGGCCTCGTGGGAAATGCCTTCCATCAGACAGCCGTCGCCGACAAAAGCATAGGTTTCGTGACGGATCAGTTCGTGGCCCGGCCGGTTGAATTCGCCCGCCAGCAGCGATTCAGCCAGCGCCATGCCGACCGCGTTGGCCAGGCCCTGACCCAGCGGGCCGGTGGTGGTCTCGACCCCCGGCGTGATGCCGACTTCGGGGTGGCCGGGCGTACGTGAATGCAGCTGGCGGAACCGGCGCAGTTCATCCATGGGCAGATCGTAGCCCGTCAGGTGCAACAGGGCATAGATGAGCATCGAGCCGTGACCATTGGACAAGACGAAACGGTCCCGATCGATCCAGGTTGGATCAGCCGGATTGTGGCGCAGATGCCGCGTCCAGAGCACATGAGCAATGTCGGCCATGCCCATGGGGGCGCCGGGATGCCCGGAATTGGCTTGTTGCACGGCGTCCATGGCCAGGATACGGATGACATTGGCCATGGAAGGATCAGGGGCAGGCAGGGCGCTCATAGAGTCTTGGGGGCAAGCGCCGCACGGCCGAAGCCATGGCCTCACCACATACAGAATCACAAAGCCAGGGATTTTACCATCCTGCCCGGTTCGGTTTATAGTCCACGGCACCCGCACGAATGCCCATTGCCATGCCGCCTCCCCGCTTTTTCTGCGAGACTCCGCTGGCCGCAGGCGGACGCATCGAACTGCCCGCCGCGCTGGCACATCACGCACAGCGTGTGCTGCGACTCGCAGACGGCACCCCCATCGTCCTGTTCGACGGCCTGGGGGGCCAGTACCCCGCCGTGCTGCGCATCGAAGGCCGGCGCACCCTGGCTGAACTGGGCGCGCACGCAGCCATCGACTGCGAACTGCGCGGGCAACTGGTCTTGATCCAGGGGCTGGCCTCGGGCGACAAAATGGACTGGGTCGTGGAAAAAGCCGTCGAACTGGGCATATCCGAACTGTGGCCCGTCGCCGCCGAACGCAGCGTCCTGCGTCTGTCGGGCCCGCGCCTGGAAAAACGCCTGGACCATTGGCGCGCCATCGTCCGGGCCGCCAGTGAACAATGCGGCCGCAACCGGCTGATGGTGGTCCACCCGCCCGCCCCCCTGGCACACTGCCTGGACACCGTACATGGCCCGGCGTTGTTCTGCCACCCCGAAGGGCCCCTGGATTTCCGCATGGCCCTGGACAATGTGCACGACCGCCTGACACTGATGGTCGGCCCCGAAGGTGGCTGGTCGCCGGATGAACTGGCCCTGGCGCAGCGCAAGGGCCTGATCGGCACGCGCTTTGGCCCCCGGGTGCTGCGCACCGAAACCGCCGGACTGGCGCTGGCTTCGGCGGCTACGGTCTTGCTGGACTGGTAGCCACCCAGGACATGCAAAACGGCGCCGAGGCGCCGTTTTGTCTACCCTGATGCAGGAATGGAATCACGATTCCTCGCGGCCGGAATACGGTGTGGGCTCGACACCTGGCTCAGGGTCGGGATGCGCCCCGGCATGCTGGATGGCGTAGGCAAAACGGCGTTCGTTGTTCCGGCCGAATTCGACCACGTCATCGCACACGGCCTGGATGGCCCCGGCCTCGTCCGCCAGTACAGGGTCGCCGGAATGCAGGTGCCGGAACCACAGGAACAGGCCTTCTTTCTGGTCCGTCAGGGTGTCGCACAGCCCGTCGTACAGGGCATCCAGATTGCTGCCGAAATATTCCGGATAGTCAATGGCCTTGACCACGGCCCGCAACACCGCCGACCGGTTGCGCGCCCGGTCGCAATCGACGACAAAGGCTGCCAGGCCAGCCTCGGATGCAGCCGCAAGGGCTTCCTGTTCACTCACTGCCCGGGCATCCACGACGCCTTGCGTGAGCATTTTTTTGATCTGGGCCGGACTCATGCGGACCACTCCTTGAAAAAAGCAATGACCTTTTCAGCCTGATTCAGGCTGTCTGCCCTGCCCAGCGCGATCAGGCTGCGGGTGTAGCCGGACTCGAACAACAGATAGGACGCCAGCGCACCGCCGCCCGGCTCGATCCTGCGCGGCGAAACACCCAGCACGCGAAACAGCGTGCGCACGGCACCCGGCAACTCATCCAGATGTTGCAACGCCAGTTCGTCCAGGGACCGGCTGGGCGCGATCATCAGAGTATGGATGGGCCGCAGTGAATCGCTTTTTAAACGATTTGCCGGGATTTGCGCAAGCAGCTCATTGATCCGCTCCATGCGCTCCATGTCCATGGACACGCCGTCGAGAAAAATATTCGACAGCGTATGACCCGCGACCTGGGCCAGATTGGGGTAAGGCGGGTCCAGATCACGGATATCGGGACTGGTTTCATCCCGGTAGTTGGTACCGATGACAAAGACGCGTTCGGCCCCCAAGTGAATGGCCGGGCTGATCGGGGCCAGCTGGCGCATGGAACCATCCCCGCACCAGAGCGTGCGTCCTCCGGTCAGGATGGCGCGGGCGGGAAAGACGAAGGGGATGGCGCTGGAGGCCAGCAAGTGATCCACTCCGATGGGACATGCCACGGCCCGCCGCAGGGTGCGCGACCAGGGCAGGATGGCTTGCCGGGCCTGATAGAACGTCAGATGTTCACCCGTGGTGTAAGCCGTCGCCGTGATGGCCAGCGCACTCAGGTGGCCACGATTCAGATTGGTCTCCAGACGGGCAAAATTGAGGGTCCGGCACAGCAGGCCTGCCAGGGGCTCATTGTCCAGCAAGGAATGCGGCGCATAGCGAGACAGCTGTGGCCGGATCCAGCCCAGGCTCAGCATTCCCAGCCATTGCAGGCCGGTACGGATCAGCCGCGCGGCGTCTGCGTAATAGATGTCCCGCGTGCGCAGCGCCTGCCACAGGTCGGACAGGTGATCGACTGCACGATGCGGCTGATGGGCGCGGCAGGCCAGGGCGGCGGCATTGATGGCCCCGGCCGAGGTCCCGCACACGATATCGAAGGGATTGCGGAAACCGGGCCGACGGTCCGGGTCCAGCAGTTCCAGCACGCCTGACAGCACGCCGACCTGATAGGCGGCGCGCGCGCCGCCCCCGGTCAGGACCAGGCCCACCCGGGGCAGCGCGCCGGCGTCGGACCACCGGTCCGGAGCCTGTTCAGGTGTGGCGCGGCTTGTTGGCATCGACCACGGTCAGCGCGGTCATGTTGACGATCCGGCGCACGGTGGAACTGGAAGTCAGGATATGCACCGGAGCATTGGCGCCCAGCAGGAACGGCCCGACCGCCACATTGCCGCCCGCCGCCGTCTTGAGCAGGTTGTAGGCGATATTGCCGGCATCCACGCTGGGGCAGATCAACAGATTGGCCTCGCCATGCAAGGTCGTGGACGGCAGGATGCGTTCGCGCAGCGCCGGGTCCAGTGCGCAGTCGCCGTGCATTTCGCCGTCGATCTCCAGGCTGGGGTCGCGTTCCCGCACCAAGGCCATGGCTGCGCGCATTTTTTCGCCGGACGATGAGCTGCCAGAGCCGAAATTGGAACGTGACAGCAGTGCGACCTTGGGTTCAATGTTGAGACGGCGCATTTCAGCTGCCGCCATCAGCGTGATCTCGGCAATCTGGGCAGCGTCGGGATTATCGTTGACGTGCGTGTCCGCCAGCGCCAGGGTGCGTTCTTCCAGAAGCAGGATATTCATGGCCGCGTAAGTGCGGGCACCGGGTTGCAGCCCCAGCACCTCGTCGATGAAACGCAGATGATTGCCGTAGGTCCCCACCGTGCCGCAGATCATGCCATCGGCATCGCCCAGATGCACCATCATGGCGCCGATCAAGGTCAGGCGGCGGCGCATCTCGACACGCGCCATTTCCTTGGTGATGCCCCGGCGGCACATCAGTTCCCAGTATGTCGTCCAGTACCGATGGAAGCGTTCGTCGTGCTCGGGGTTGGTGACCTCGACATCGACCCCCAGGCGGATGCGCAGACCGTATTTTTCGATGCGATCGGCCAGCACGGCCGGCCGGCCGATCAGGATCGGCTTGGCCAGGCGTTCGTCCACCACGATCTGCACCGCGCGCAGCACGCGTTCGTCCTCGCCTTCGGCAAAGACGATGCGCGCCTTGCCGCCTTCGCGGATCATGGCGCGCGCCGCCGAGAACAGCGGCTTCATGAAGGCGCCGGAATGATAGACGAACTGTTCCAGCTGGTCGGCGTAGCTTTCGATGTCCGCCAATGGCCGGGTGGCCACGCCATCGTCCATGGCGGCCTGCGCAACGGCGGGGGAAATGCGCACGATCAGGCGCGGATCGAAAGGCTTGGGAATGAAATAGCTGGGCCCGAAGGACACGTCGTACAGGCCATAGGCGGCCGCCACGATGTCGTTCTGTTCTTCGCGCGCCAGTTTGCAGATGGCCATGACGGCGGCCTTTTCCATGCCGCGCGTGATGGTGGTCGCCCCCACGTCCAGCGCCCCGCGGAAGATATACGGGAAGCACAGCACGTTGTTGACCTGGTTGGGAAAATCGGACCGCCCCGTGGCGATCACGGCATCGGGCCGGACCGCCAGCGCATCGGCCGGCAGGATTTCGGGGTTGGGATTGGCCAGCGCCAGAATCAGCGGGCGTTCGGCCATTTTTTCGACCATAGGGGGCTTGAGCACCCCGCCGGCCGACAAGCCCAGGAACACATCGGCGCCGCCGATGATGTCATCCAGCGTGCGGGCATCGGTCTTCTGGGCGAAGCGGGCCTTTTTTTCGTCCATCAGGACCGTGCGGCCTTCGTAGACCACGCCTTCGATGTCGGACACCCAGATGTGCTCCTGCGGCAGGCCCATGTCCATCATCAATTCCAGGCAGCCCAGGGCGGCCGCGCCGGCGCCCGAGACCACGACCCGGACCTTGTCGATGTCCTTGCCCACCACTTCCAGCCCGTTGATGAAGGCCGCAGTCACGCAAATGGCCGTGCCATGCTGGTCGTCGTGAAAGACAGGAATGTTCATGCGCTCGCGCAATTTCTGTTCGACGTAGAAACATTCGGGCGCCTTGATGTCTTCCAGGTTGATGCCGCCGAACGTGGGTTCCAGACCCGCGATGATGTCGACCAGCTTGTCCGGGTCCTGTTCGTTGATCTCGATATCGAAAACGTCCAGACCGGAGAATTTCTTGAATAGGACGGCCTTGCCTTCCATGACGGGCTTGGAGGCCAGCGGACCGATATTGCCCAGGCCCAGCACGGCCGTGCCATTGGAAATGACGCCGACCAGATTGCCGCGACCCGTGTAGCGGAACGCATTGTGGCTGTCGGCAACGATTGCTTCGCAGGCGGCGGCGACCCCGGGGGAATAGGCCAGTGCGAGATCCCGCTGATTGGAAAGCTGTTTGGTGGGGGTAACCGAGATTTTCCCGGGACGGCCGTGCTCATGATATTCGAGCGCTGCGGCGCGCAAGGATTCGTCCATGGTAAGGCAACCTTGATGGGTAATGAAAACAAAGGGGGAGGTGTGCTGCCGACCATTCTAGCTGCTTGCGCCCACTCGCGGTATGGCACAGCACGTATCGCCTGGATGACGCAACATCCACGCCCGGGCGGCCATCAGGTGAACTGCTGCCCCTGATCAGGAAACAGGCCATCGGGATCGAACAGGGCGCGCACGGCAAGATCCGTTTCCCCCACCGACCGACCGGCATCCGCACGGCGCCCGTAGCGCAGATCGTAAGACCGCTCGACGGGCTGCCCGATGCGCTCATCGAACACCAGCCATTCGACCCAGCCCAGTTCGCCCCCGTGGCCCAGCAGCAGATGAGCCAGGTTGACAGTGCCGCCAGCGGACGGATGCAAGGCATCCAGGCGGTAGCGCCCATTCCACAGGCCATCGGCCTGCAACCCCTGGGCGGCGGACGCCGAAGCCAGTTCGAACAGCCGAGGGATCAGGCCCTGGATGCGAGCGTTATCCAGCGGCTTGCGGTTGTCCACCCCGAACGCCCCCAGATTGGCCTGCGTGCCGTCGGCCAACAACACCAGTGCATGCACCAGACCGCTGGCCGCCGTATCCCCGCAGTCCCAATCGCAGCCACGCCGGTCGGCCAGCCAGGCCGCCACCGTCAAATGCGGCGGCTGATCGCGAAACTGCGGCAGCCCAGCCTGTTCCAAATCACCGACCAGACAACCGGGCTGCACGAACCAGCGCGGATCGCCCGGCCCCAGCCGCTCGCAGCGCGCCATGGCGGCACCCGGTTCGATCCACAGCACGGGGCTGTCTTCCAGGCGCGCTGCCGAGGGGATGCCATCCAGAGCCAGTGTGACGCCATGTTCCATGCACAGAGACCGGGCATGGTAGACATCCTGCATGTGCCCCGGTACCAGTCGGGCGCAGCCGGCCTCGGTGGAAAAATCATGCACCGTCCCCTGCGCGATGCGGCGCAGGTGGTCCAGGAAGGCGTCCCAGGGAGATCGTTCCGGGCGGCGGCCAACCAGAAAAGCGCGGCGCGAAGGGGACTGCATGGCAGGGTTCCAGGGACAATGAGCGGGGAGACTACAATCGGGCTTTCTTTCCGAACAGCATTGCAAGGTTGCACGATGGTCCGACTGGCCGACAGAACCGAACGCACGGTGCCATTCTACGCCGTGGAAGTCCTGAAACAGGCCCAGGCGCTCGCGGCCCAGGGCCATGACATCATCAGCCTGGGAATCGGCGAACCCGATTTCACCGCCCCCGCGCGCGTGCTCGAAACCCTGAACCGCGCAGCCGACGCCGGCCTGAGCGGCTATACCGCACCGGCCGGCATTCCCGCCCTGCGCGAAGCCATCGCGCACTACTATGGCACGCATTTCGGCGCAACGGTGGATCCGGCCTGCGTCCTGATCACATCAGGCGCTTCGGGCGCCCTGTTGCTGGCTGCAATGGCCCTGGTCGATCCAGGCGACGAAGTCCTGATGCCCGACCCGTCCTACCCCGCCAACCGCAATTTCATCACAGCGGCGGGCGGTATCACACGCCTGGTGCCGACCACGGCCGAACACCGCTACCAGCTGCGCCCAGAGGATATCGATGCGCACTGGGGCCCGGCCACGCGCGGCGTGCTGATCGCCTCGCCCAGCAACCCCACCGGCACATCCATGCCACGCGAGGCCCTGCGCGCCCTGGTCGATGCCGTGCGTGCGCGCGGCGGTTTCGTCATCCTGGACGAGATCTACCTGGGCCTGACCTACGATGCGCCGCCGCAAAGCGGCCTGACGCTGGACGACGGCCTGGTGGTCATCAACAGCTTCTCGAAATATTTCCACATGACTGGCTGGCGCCTGGGCTGGCTGATCGCGCCCAAATCCATGATGCCGGCCCTGGAACGCCTGGCGGCCAGCCTGGCGATCTGCGCCCCGGCGCTGGCCCAGCACGCGGCGCTCAGCTGCTTTGAGCCCGAAGTCATGCAGGTCTACGAACGCCGGCGCCTGTCATTCAAGGAACGGCGCGATTTCCTGCTGCCCGCCTTCGAGCGCCTGGGGCTGCACGTGCCCGCCGCCCCGGACGGGGCTTTCTACATTTTTTCCGACATCCACGGGCTGGGCATGGACAGCACGGAATTCTGCCACCGCCTGCTGCACGAGGCCGGAGTCGCCGCCGTGCCGGGTCTGGATTTCGGCCAGGCCCATGCGCAGCGCACGGTCCGCTTTTCCTATGCCACCAGCCTGGACCGCCTGCGCGAGGCCGTCGCCCGGATGGCCGTATTCCTGGGACAGCGCTGATCCCGCCGCCCCTGGCATCCACCAGCGCTCAGTTCCTGGGCGGGATCCCCGAGGCCAGGGCAATGCGCCGGCGTTCGGCCAGCACCCGGGCGCCATAGCCACCGTCACTGGGCCCGGTCGCGCCGACATAGCACGCCAGGCCACCTTCCAGGCCGCCGCGCCGACGGATGCAGTCCGACAGGATCTGCGCGCCAACCCGGATGTTGGTGACCGGATCGAAGACCGCCGCTGCGCCACCACTGGGTCGCAGTTTGTCCCGATGGACCCGCGTCATAACCTGCATCAGCCCTTGCGCGCCGACCGCACTCTCGACAAAGGGGTTGTAGCGCGACTCGATGGCGATCACCGCCAGCAACAGTTGCGGATCCAGTTTCCGCTCGCGACCGACCTCGAACGTGGTCCGGATCAGGGCGCCCGCCACACTGCTGGCAATGCGGTATTTGCGCGCCAGGTAGCTGCGCAGCGCATGCGCCTGGGCCTGGGTCACCCCCGGGATCGGCTGGTCTCTCAGGCTGGCGGCCAGGGCGCTGGCAAAGGTCAGGCGCCCTGATACGCCATCCTGATCCGCCTGGTCCACAGCCGCCCCGTCGGCAGCGGCGTCATCCGGACTGGCCGCTGACGCAACGCCATCGCTGGGCGTGGGAGCCGCCTGTGGCAACGACCAGTCCGGCGCTTCAGCTTCGTCATCGGCTGCATAGCCCCCCCCATCGGCCTGGAACATCGCCAGGACGACTTCGTGCAACTGCTGGGATTGCTGCCGCATGGAAGGCAGCACCAGGCTCAGGCCCAGGGTGGTCAGCACAGCCAGGCCCAGGTAGATGGCGCTGACGTGGACGAATTCACCCACAGGCCGAAGCACGGCGCGCACACCGTGCCGCAACTGCTCAGGAACAGACCGCATGGGCGCCTCCGGAAACTGTCCAGGCGGGAGGAATGGTAATCTTGGCCACGACGCCACTGTAACCGATCAACGATACCGCCGTGAAATACCGCGACCTACGGGACTTCATCACCCAACTGGAACGCCAGGGCCAGCTCAAACGCATCACACACCCCGTTTCCACCGCCCTGGAAATGACCGAAATCAGCGACCGGGTCCTGCGGGCTGCCGGCCCTGCCCTGCTGTTCGAGCACCCGCTGCATGCCGGACAGGCCTGCCGCACGCCGGTCCTGACCAATCTGTTCGGCACGCCGAAACGGGTCGCCTGGGGCATGGGGGCAGAAGACGTGTTCGCCCTGCGGGACACCGGCGAACTGCTGGCTTCGCTGCGCGAGCCTACGCCCCCCCAGGGCATGCGCGACGCCCTGTCCAAAGTCTCCATGCTGAAATCAGCCCTGTGGGACATGAACCCTCGGCAGATGCGCGCCCCGCCCTGCCAGGAAATCGTCCTCGAAGCCGGTGACGTGGATCTGAACGCCCTGCCCCTGCAAAGCTGCTGGCCGGGCGATGTGGCCCCGCTGCTGACCTGGGGCCTGGTGATCACGCGCGGCCCGCGCGCGCGCCGCCAGAATCTGGGTATCTACCGCCAGCAACTGATCGGCCGCAACAAGCTCATCATGCGCTGGCTGTCGCATCGCGGCGGCGCGCTGGATTTCCGCGACCACGCCCTGGCCCACCCTGGCCAGCCTTTTCCAATTGCGGTGGCGCTGGGCGCCGATCCCGCCACCACGCTGGCAGCCGTCACCCCGATTCCCGACAGCCTGTCGGAATACCAGTTCGCCGGCCTGTTGCGCGGCTCGCGCACCGAACTCGCGCCCGCACTGGGCAGCGGCCTGTCGGTGCCGGCCCATGCCGAGATCATTCTCGAAGGCCACATCCTGCCGGCCACCGATCCGCGCGCGCAGCGCCCCGATGTGCCCGAAGGCGTCACCCCGCCGCCGGACACCGGCTACGAGATGGCCCTGGAAGGCCCTTACGGCGACCACACCGGCTACTACAACGAACAGGACTGGTTCCCGGTCTTCACGGTGGACCGCATCACCCACCGGCGCAATCCCATCTACCACAGCACCTACACCGGCAAGCCACCCGACGAACCGGCCGTGCTGGGCGTGGCCCTGAACGAAGTCTTCGTGCCCCTGCTCAAACGCCAGTTCCCGGAAATCGTCGATTTCCACCTGCCGCCCGAAGGCTGCAGCTATCGCCTGGCCGTGGTGTCGATCCGCAAGCAGTACCCAGGCCACGCCAAGCGCATCCTGTTCGGCCTGTGGAGCGTGCTGCGCCAGTTCATGTACACCAAGTTCATCGTCGTGGTGGACGAGGACATCGACCCCCGGCAATGGCCCGAGGTCATCTGGGCCATGACCACACGCATGGATCCGGTGCGCGATACGCTGCTGGTGGACCACACCCCGATCGACTACCTGGATTTCGCATCGCCCGTATCCGGGCTGGGCGGCAAGATGGGGCTGGACGCGACCAACAAATGGCCGGGTGAAACCCAGCGCGAATGGGGCCGGCCAATCCAGATGACGCCCGCAGTCAAACAGCGTGTGGACGAAATGTGGGGGGATCTGGGGCTATAAAGATACGGCCCCCCCGCGTTGCGCAGCCCGCTGCTCCTTTCCAAAGGACGGGCCTGAGGGTGGCCCGGCGGCAAACAGGCGCCACCGCTCACTCGCCGGTGTTGCGGCCCCGGCGCCTCCCCAACCACACCAGGCCCGCAATCAGCGCCGTCTTCAGTGCCATGCCGCGCCGCTGGCGGTTGGAGACCACCGAGGTCAGCACGGACAACAACACGGGATAGCGGCGCAGGATCTGAATCCCGCTGCCCAGCCAGCCCAACCCGGCCGAGCCCAGCCGGTCACGTACCTGGGCCACCAGGGATTCGGGCCGCAGTTCGTCCACCAGCTGACACGCGCTGCGCCGCACGGCCATGCGCTCGTAGCCCGCGCGCATGCGCAGCAATTCGATGCGCAGGCGGCGGTCCGCTGCGGATTCTTGCTTGGGGCGGCCAGGACGATCGCCGAGACGTGCGCTGCTCATCAATCCCCCCCGATGCCGGCATCCACGGCGCGGCCTGCAGACTGTTCCGATGCGTCTGGTTCAGGGACGCCCGCAAGGACGGCCCTGAGTCCTGCCTCGTCCTCGCGCAGCACCTCGACGGTCACGGCAAACGGATCCGGATCGCGTTTCAAGCGCCAGGCCAGCCAGCCGACCAGGCCCACGCCCAACGCGGCGTACACCAGCGCCAGCAGGCCCAGGGCCAGGAATCGGTATTCAGTCGGCCAGAACACCAGGGCCAGGGCCAGTGTGGCCACCAGCAGGGCCAGCAACAAAAAGACGGCTGCCGCCAGCAGCGCCGCCAGGCGGCACAACAGACGCTCGCCAGCGTCCCGGGCTTCCAGGCTGAACAATTCCAGGCGCGTACCGGCCAGGGCCGCCAGCTGGGCGGCCAGGCTGGAAAACGCGCGACCGATCGGTCCCATCCAGATCAGCGGCGAGACAGCAGCGCGCCCAGCAACAGGCCGGCCACCCCGGCGATCCCAACGGCCTTCCAGGGATTGGACTGGACGTATTCATCGGTGTCATGTACGACCTTACGCCCTTGTTCCACCAGGCTGGCCTGGGTTTCGGACAGGGCTTCGCGCCCCTGGTCCAGCGCTTTCAGCGCCCGGGCGCGCAGATCGGCGGCCTTTTCCCCCGTCGCGTCGGCGGCCTCGCGCAGCAGTTTTTCGGCCTGGTCCAGGCTGGACTTCAGATCCTCGATCAACGCGTCCCCTGCGGATTGCGTGGCGATTTGCTTGCGAGTGGCCATGGACAGCTCCTGTGAGAAGGAATGATGAACTTTCATCCTACCTGATCCGGGGAAACCCGATGTATCAAAACTTGAGGAATCTGACTGAAATCAAGACCAATGCGGCAGCGGTACAACCGGCCCATCCCGCCGTCAATCCGTCTTCTGCCGCGTCCCAAAGATACGATCCCCGGCATCGCCCAGGCCGGGAATGATGTAGCCGTTCTCGTTCAGATGATCGTCGATGGACGCGGTGTAGATGTGTACGTCGGGGTGGGCGCGTTCGACGGCGGCGATGCCCTCGGGCGCAGCCACCAACACCAGCGCGCGCACGACGCGGGCGCCAGCCTGCTTGAGCATGTCGATGGTGGCCACCATGGAACCGCCCGTGGCGAGCATGGGATCGACGATCAAGGCCAGGCGCTGATCCAATTGACCCACCAGCTTTTCCAGATACGGCTGGGCCTGCAGGGTTTCCTCGTTGCGGGCAATGCCGACCGCACTGACCTTGGCGCCCGGAATCAGGGTCAGCACGCCGTCGAGCATGCCGATGCCGGCACGCAGGATCGGCACCACGGTGACTTTTTTACCGGCCAGTTTCTCGACGTCGATTTCGCCCGCCCAGCCAGTGATGCGCACGGGTTCCAGCGGCAGATCCTTGGTGGCCTCGTAGGTCAGCAGGGCGCCGATTTCCTGGGCCATTTCGCGGAAATTCTTGGTGCTGAGGTCCGCGCGCCGCATCAGGCCCAGTTTGTGGCGGATCAGGGGGTGGCGGATTTCATGGATGGGCATGGCGGCTCGGTCATTCAGGACAGGGTGGCATGCAGTGTAACTCGCCGCGCCAGGGAAACGGCCAGGAACGAACCCCGCGTCCCCGGCCCGTTCAGCGCGCCGCCAGCCATTCGACGAGCGCATCGTCGAATGGCCGCACGGCGGCCGCGCCCGGGTCATTGACCAGGCTGACCAGGATGTAGCGCTTGCCGCTGGCGCCGCGCACGTAGCCGGCCAGCGCACGCGAATCACGCAGCGTGCCGGTCTTCAGGTGGGCCTGACCGCGCGTGTCCTCGGAACGCAAGCGGCGGCGCACGGTGCCGTCCACCCCCGAAATCGCCAGCGAGGAAACGAACTCAGGCATCAGAGGCGAACGCCAGGCCACGTCCAGCATCTGCGCCAGGCCACGCGCCGTGACGCGGCCCTGGCGCGACAGGCCCGAACCGTTGTCCAGCGTCCAGCCCGTGGTGTCCACCCCCTGGTTCTTCAGGATCTGGCGAACCGCCCGGCCGCCGCTGTCGGTCGTGGCGCCCGGACCGTTCAGCTCCGCGCCCAGGGTCAGCAGGGTCATGCGGGCCATGACGTTGTTGCTGTGCTTGTTGATCTGGCGAATCACATCGGCCAACGAGGGCGAGTCGTGCCAGGCCAGCGCCGTGGCCCGTGCGGGCACGCGGCCGGCGCGGATGCCGCGCGCCAGCGTGCCACCCAATTCACGCCAAAGCAGGCGGAACAGCGCTTCGAAATGATCATCCTGGCTGCCAGCCAGGCGATACACGCTGAACTCGCCACACGATCCGACGGCCTTGCCGGCAACATGAATAATGGACCTGGGCCCTTCGGGGCGCACATCGGCCGCCACCACCGGCGAGCCCTTGCACGTGCCATCCTGCCATTCGAGCCGGCCCTCGACGCGCACATTGCGGGTCGGCGGATCGAGCAGCGGCACCCACTGGCGCGATCTGGCATCAGGCAGGAACACCAGCCGGGTGGCGCCAAAATTGACCATCATCGCGTCAGGGCTGGCGTTGTAGGGGCGGTCGGGCGCATCATCGAAATCGCCCGGGTCAATGGCCACATCACCAAAGCGGCTGCGATCGACGACCACCTCGGACAGGTTCTTCACCCCGCGCAGGCGCAGTTCCCGCAGCAGGTTCCAAAGGTCTTCCTGGCGAAACCAGGGATCCCCGCCCGCCTGGACATACAGCGGGCCCTGCAGGGTGCCCTGCTCGTCCACGCGGGCGCCCGGGTCGGACAGCAGGCGGGTACGCCAGACGTAGTCCGGCCCCAGGGCCGAGAGCGCAGCCCAGGTCGTCACGGTTTTCATCACCGAAGCCGGATTGCGGGGTTGGTCGGCCTGGATGCGGGCGATGACCGGCCCACCGGCCTCGCGGATTTCCAGCGACAGCGATGACAGCGGCAACCGGGTCGCCTGCCAGGCCCTTTGCAGTTCTGGCGGCAGGGCCTGCGCACCAGCCCCCAGAGACACCCCCGCGAGCAGGCAGGCCGCCAGAACCGCCCTGAATCGATTCCACCTTGCCTGCGGTTCACACCATCCAGCCAATCGCATGCGCCCCCCAATCAGCATCAAAAAACGCCAGCATAATCCAAAGTCCAAAGCGGCCGCTCTGGTTGCCAGGCCTGGTCGCCTGAATCTCTGGGGGCCAGCGATCCCGCGCAGGAGGCGCACGCATCGGCCCCGGAGCGTAACGGACTAAAATACCCCCCGATTTCCATCCCCCAGACCCTTTCCTGCCCCGGGCGGCCTCATCGGCGCCCGGATCTCCCGTGACCGATTCCCTCGATATTGCCCAGTTCGACTACGAACTGCCCCCCGAACTGATCGCCCAGCACCCCGCCGAACGGCGCGACGCCAGCCGCCTGTTGCATCTGGATAGTGCCGGCGGCCTGCACGACCGGCAGTTCACCGATCTGCCCAGCCTGCTGCGCCCTGGCGACCTGCTGGTCTTCAACGACACCCGCGTCATCAAGGCCCGGCTGCGCGGGCGCAAGGACAGTGGCGGCCAGGTCGAAGTCCTGGTCGAACGCATCACCGACCCCCAACGCGCGCTGGCGCACGTGCGCGCCAGCAAATCGCCGCGCCCAGGCACGCGCCTGATCCTGGCCGAAGACGCCTTCCAGGTCACAGTCCTGGGCCGCCAGGACGGGCTGTTCGAACTGGACTTCCCGGCCCCCGTGCTGGAACTGCTGAAACGGCACGGCAGCGTGCCCCTGCCGCCCTACATCACGCACAGCGCCGACGGCGAAGACGAAGCGCGCTACCAGACCGTCTATGCCGACAAGCCGGGTGCCGTGGCCGCGCCGACCGCCGGCCTGCATTTTGACCAGGCCATGCTCGACCGCCTGGAGGCGCTGGGCGTGGAACGCGCATTCGTCACCCTGCACGTCGGCGCGGGCACCTTCCAGCCGGTGCGTGTCGCACGCATCAGCGAGCACGTCATGCACGCGGAACGCTATGCCGTGCCAGCCGAAACCCTGCACCACATCCGCGCAACCCGTGCACGCAGCGGCCGCGTGGTGGCCGTGGGCACCACCAGCGTGCGCTCCCTGGAAGCCGCCGCCCGCGACGGCGACGGCCAACGGGCCTGCGAAGGCGACACCCGGCTGTTCATCACGCCCGGCTACCGCTTCGAGCACGTGGATGCCCTGATCACCAATTTCCACTTGCCGCAATCGACACTGCTGATGCTGGTGTCCGCCCTGGCGGGCATGGCCCCCATCCGCCGCGCCTATGCCCACGCCGTGCAATCGCGCTATCGATTCTTCAGCTATGGTGATGCCATGTTCATCGAAGCCCCCCGGAACCTCATTTCCTCTCAGTCCTGATCGACCAACACACGCCATGACCGGACTCCGATTCGAACTGCTGCACACCGATGGCGCCGCCCGGCGCGGCCGCCTGACGCTGAACCACGGTGTCGTCCAGACCCCGATCTTCATGCCCGTAGGCACCTATGGCAGCGTCAAGGCCATGCTGCCACACGAACTGGAGGACATCGGCGCCCAGATCGTGCTGGGCAACACCTTTCACTTGTGGCTGCGTCCCGGCACCGACATCCTGGACCGCCACGGCGGCCTGCACGGCTTCATGCAATGGAACCGCCCAATCCTGACGGATTCAGGGGGATTCCAGGTCTTCAGCCTGGACAGCATGCGCAAGATCACCGAAGAAGGCGTGCGCTTCGCTTCGCCCATCGACGGCGCGCGCCTGTTCCTGACGCCCGAGGAATCGATGCGCATCCAGCGCAGCCTGAATTCGGACATCGCCATGGTGCTGGACGAATGCACGCCCTACCGCATCGGTGACCGCCCCGCCACCCACGAAGAAGCCGCCGCCTCGATGCGCATGTCGCTGCGCTGGGCGCGCCGATCCCGCCAGGCTTTCCTGGATCAGGGCAATCCAAACGCCCTGTTCGGCATCATCCAGGGCGGCATGTACGAGGATCTGCGCGATGAGTCCCTGGCCGGCCTGACCGAGATCGGCTTCGAAGGCTACGCCATCGGCGGCCTGTCAGTGGGCGAACCCAAGGAAGACATGATGCGCGTGCTGGCCCACGTGGCCCCGCGCATGCCCGCCCAGGCCCCGCGCTATCTGATGGGGGTGGGCACGCCCGAAGATCTGGTCGAAGGCGTGAGCCGGGGGGTGGACATGTTCGACTGCGTCATGCCCACCCGCAATGCGCGCAATGGCTGGCTGTTCACCCGCCATGGCGACATCAAGATCCGCAATGCCCGCTACCGCGATGACACCCGACCGCTGGATCCGGAATGCGGCTGCCATACCTGCCGGCATTTCTCGCGCGCTTACCTGCACCACCTGCAACGCGCCGGAGAAATCACCGGCGCCCGCCTGAATACCCTGCACAACCTGCACTACTACCTGCAACTGATGAGCGACATGCGCACGGCCATCGAAGAGCACCGTTTCGAGTCCTGGCGCCAGGCCTTCCACCGCGACCGGGCGCGCGGCATCGAATAGGCCACGGGCACGCGATCCGGCAGATATCCCGCTACAATCAAGAGTTAATTTCATTCATGGCCAGACATGTCTTGCACGTGTCCGGCCACAAAAACCCACCGACCCCAGGAGCCCCCATGTCTCTCGTTGACACCCTGACCCTGATCCCGGCCCAAGCCGCCCCAGAAGCGAACCCGCTGATGAGCATGCTGCCCATCATCCTGATGTTCGTCATTCTGTATTTCCTGATGATCCGGCCGCAAATGAAGCGTCAGAAAGAACACAAGAAAATGGTCGAAGCCCTGGCCAAGGGTGACGAAATCATCCTGTCGGGCGGCATGCTGGGCAAGATCAGCAAGGTCAGCGACAACTATCTGACCATCGAAATCGCCCAGTCGGGCGACAAGGCCGTGGAAACCATCGTGCAACGCAGTGCCGTGACCGCCGTGCTGCCCAAGGGAACGATCAAGTCGCTCTGATTCGCCCGGTGGGCGCTGCCCCCGGCGCCCCGCCTCTCCAGTCCCGCTTCACTCGACCGATCATGAACCGCTACCCTCTCTGGAAATACCTCATCGTTCTGGCCGCCGTCCTGATCGGCGTACTCTACACGCTGCCCAACCTCTACGGTGAATCGCCGGCGGTCCAGATCGCAGGAGCCAAGACGGCCGTCAAGATCGATCAGGACACCCTGGCCCGGGCCGAACGGGTGCTGGAACAAGCCGGGCTGAATCCGACCGCCAGTTCCTTCGAAATGAATGGCCCGGTCGGCACGGTGCGGCTGCGCTTCGATTCCACCGACACCCAGCTCAAGGCCAAGGACCAGCTCGAAAAAGCGCTCAACCCCGACCCGCAGAACCCCGATTACACGGTTGCGCTGAACCTGATGACGGCGTCTCCGACCTGGCTGACGGCCCTGGGTGCCCACCCCATGTATCTGGGCCTGGACCTGCGCGGCGGCGTGCACTTCCTGCTCCAGGTGGACATGCAAGGCGCCCTGACCAGCCGCTACGATTCCATGGCCGGCGAGGCCCGCACCACGCTGCGCGACGCCAAGATCAGGGTCGAGGACGTGGAGCGCAACCAGCAATCCGTGCGCGCAACCTTTGCGACCGAGACTGATCGCGATGCAGCCGTCGACACGCTGCGCCGTGCCATGCCGGAAATGGTCTTCACGGCCAGCCAGTCGGGCGACCAGTGGCTGGTGGACGGCACGCTCAGTCCGGCCGCCATCACCCAGGTTCAGAACCATGCCCTGAAACAGAATATCCAGACCTTGCACAACCGGATCAACGAACTCGGCGTGGCCGAACCCGTGATCCAGCAACAGGGCAGCGATCGCATCGTGGTCCAATTGCCCGGCGTCCAGGACGTCGCCAAGGCCAAGGACATTCTGGGCCGTACCGCCACCCTGGAAATCCACATGGTGGACGATTCGCCCACCGCCACGGCGGCCCTGGCTTCGGGCCGCGTGCCTTTCGGCCTGGTGCGCTACGCAGACCGCGATGGCCGCCCGCTGCTGCTGCGCCGCCAGGTGATCCTGACGGGCGAGAACCTGCAGGATGCCCAGCCCGGCCGCGACCAGCAGACCCAGCAGCCCACGGTCAACCTGACGCTGGATTCCAAGGGCGCCCGCATCTTCCGCGACGTCACGCGCGACAACATCGGCAAGCGCATGGCCATCGTGCTGTTCGAAAACGGCAAGGGCGAAGTCGTTACCGCTCCGGTCATCCGTTCCGAAATCCCCGGCGGCCAGGTGCAGATTTCCGGCAGCATGACCGCCCAGGAAGCCGCCGACGTGGCCTTGCTGCTGCGCGCAGGTTCTCTGGCTGCGCCCATGCACATCATCGAAGAACGCACCATCGGCCCCAGCCTGGGCGCCGCCAACATCAAACAGGGTTTCGACTCGACGCTGTACGGCTTTGCCGCCATCGCGATCTTCATCATCCTGTACTACCACCTGTTTGGCCTGTTCTCCACACTGGGACTCAGCTTCAACGTGTTGCTGCTGCTGGCGGTGCTGTCCATGCTGCAAGCCACGCTGACCCTGCCCGGCATCGCCGCCATCGCCCTGACGCTGGGGATGGCCATTGACGCCAACGTGCTGATCAACGAACGCATCCGCGAAGAACTGCGCGCCGGGCTGCCGCCCCAGCAGGCCATCCACCTGGGCTTCGATCGTGCCTGGGCGACCATTTTCGACTCCAACCTGACCAGCCTGATCGTGGGCGTCGCGCTGCTGGCCTTCGGCACCGGGCCGGTGCGCGGCTTTGCCGTGGTGCACTGCATCGGCATCCTGACCTCGATGTTCTCGTCCGTGGTCGGCGTGCGCGCCCTGGCCAATCTGTACTACGGCCGCAAACGCAAGCTCAAGTCGATCTCCATCGGCCAGATCTGGAAACCCAATCAGGACTAATCAGGATTCATCATGGAATTTTTCCGCATCCATCGCACCATCCCGTTCATGCGGCATGCGCTGATCCTGAACATCATCAGCCTGCTGACCTTTCTGGCCGCCGTCTTTTTCATCGCCACCCGGGGTTTCCATCTGTCGATCGAATTCACCGGCGGCACAGTCATGGAAGTCCATTACGAACAGTCCGCCCCGGTGGCTGAAATCCGCACGGCCATTGATGCGCTGGGCTACACCGATTTCCAGGTGCAGAACTTCGGCACATCCCAGGACGTGATGATCCGCCTGCCGGTTCGCCCCGACGAAGACACCGCCGCCCAGAGCCGCGCCGTGCTGTCGGCCCTGCAGGCCCAGCACCCCGACGCGCAACTGCGCCGGGTGGAATTCGTCGGGCCGCAGGTCGGTCAGGAACTGCTGCACAACGGCCTGATGGCGCTGCTGTTCGTGGTGGTCGGCATCATGGTGTACCTGGCCGTGCGTTTCGAATGGAAACTGGCGGCCTCGTGCGCCCTGGCGAACCTGCACGAC